>JADMIO011409315.1_pt1 | contig 35336 bp, 34 predicted proteins | sample 8958161 | NCBI WGS metagenome assembly JADMIO01 (sample SAMN16585339, study PRJNA669376) | soil metagenome | isolation source: Crop rotation soil | place: USA: Cullars Rotation, Alabama | collected 2011
CGCGACAACTTGTCCACGTGGAATTCTAAGCTTAGGATCCCAATGTGCTGGAAAGGAAGGTCGTCGACTTCGGCATCTCGAAGTCGCTGCGTGCATCGAACGAGGAAGAAGTCCAGCGCCTGACGCAGACCGGCATGGTGCTCGGCACGCCGCTGTACATGTCGCCCGAGCAGGCGCGTGGTGACGATGCGCTCGACGCGCGCGTCGATATCTACGCGCTCGGCGTGATCATGTACGAGGCCGCGACCGGTAGCGTGCCCTTCATCGGCAACAACTACCTCTCGGTGATCTCGCAGGTACTCAACGAGACGCCCAAGGGAATCCGCGATGTGCGCCCCGAGATCTCCGAGGAGTTCGAGGCGGTCGTCCAGCGCGCGATGGCGAAGAAGAAGGAAGATCGCTACGCGAACGCCGACGAGATGCTCGCCGATCTCACCGCGCTCCTCGAAGATCCGACGCATTCGACCGAGCGCGCGAAGATCACCGGACCGCGGCGCAAGATGCCGCCCAAGAACAACGCGCGGTACGTCGTGTGGTTCGGCGGCGTCGCCGTGATCGTCGCTGCGGTCGCGTTCACCGTGCGGATGATGAACACCGACAGCAAGCCTGCGGTGGTTCCACCCGATGCGGCGAAGGTCGTGCAGCCCGTCGACGCTGCGGCAGCACCGCCGCCGATCGACGCGGCGCCCGCGATTCCGGAAGTGGATCTGTTCGAAGTCGAGATCGTGACGACGCCGGCGGGCGCGACGATCATGAAGGACGGCACCGACCAACCCGACGTCACGCCGATGAAGATCAAGGTCGTGAAGTCGAACAAAGAGGTCGAGCTGGTCGCCAAGCTCGCCGGCTACGACGACAAACCGTTCCGGTTCAACCCGCTCGAGCTCGACGAGAAGAAGCCGCAGCAGAGGGTGACGCTCGTGAAGGTGAAACCGGGTGGCAGGCCATTCCAGGTCCCCAAGCAGGGCAGTGGCTCGGGCAACGCGAATCCCGGCTCGGGAAGCACTCCGGGGCCCGACGGGCTCGGTGGCTTCCCGGGAGGTGGTACCGTTCCCAAGAAGCCGTGAGATCGGGAACGGTCGGCCTCCTGACGTTGCTCTTGCTGGCGTCGCACGTCGCGCACGCCCAAGCGCCGCAGCGCGCGCTTTCGGTCGTGCTGGAAGTCGATCGCTGTCCGCACACGGTGGCGGACGACACCGAGCTGCGTCGCCAGGGTCAAGAGCGGTACTCGCGCGGACTCACGCTCTACCTGCAAGGTGACTACAAGGGCGCCGTCACCGAGTTCGTGGCGAGCTACTGCAAGATCTCGTCGTTCGGCTGGTCGTTGCTCAAGGATATCGGCCTCGCGTACGAGCGCGATCTCAACTACGAGATGGCGGTCGCGTACTTCGAGCGCTACGTCGCTGCGATCCCCGAGACCGCGCAGCGCACCGACAGCTGCGCGGTCGATCCGCTCAAGGATCGCGAAGCGATGCGCGGCCGCGTCGCGGTGCTCCGGGACCTCAAGGCCCACGTGCTCATCCAGACGGTGCCGGGCAAGGCGTCGATCACCATCGAGCGCAAGGACAACGGCGTGCTCGTCAAGCGCGGCGTCTCCGGCGACACGTTCGAGCTGATCGCGGGCGATTACCGGATCCGGACCGATCTCCGCGGCTACGAGGCGAGCACGAAGTCGATCAGCACGAAGATCGGCAAGCCCGAGAATCATCTGATTCCGCTGACCGCGCAGACCGGCACGGTCTCGGTGCAGGTGACGCCGGGCGACGCGAAGATCTATCTCGTCGACGGTCTGGTCGATCGGTTCGTCGGCGTCGGCAAATACGAGGCGAAGCTCGACGTCAAGCGCTACACGGTGCGCGCCGAGAAAGCCGGCCGCATCGAGCTCGCGAAGCAGATCGAGGTCCGGCCCGATCAGGTCACCCAGGTGCCGATCGAGCTGGTCCCGACGAAGCAGTTCGGACGCCGCCAGCTGATCGGATTCTCGACGATCGCGTCGACGGTGATCGCCGGTGGCCTCCTGAACGCGTTCGGCAACAGCAACATCTCCGCGGCCGGCGCGCTCGCGGGTGGCGGCGCCGGCGCGATGTTCAGCTATCTGTACCTGCCGGAGAACCTCTCGCTCGGCACCAGCAACCTGACGATCACGACGACGCTCGCAGGGGCCGTGGTCGGCACCGCCGGCGCGTTCCTGTTCACCAAGAACGACAACATCATCGGCCCGGTCACCGGCGCGACGATGATCGCCGGCGCCGCAGCCGGCTACTACTTCGGCGATGCGACCAAGATCCGCCCGGGCGACGCCGCTCTGGTCAACTCCGCGATGGGCTGGGGCACGTTCGCCGGCTTCATGTTCGCCGAGTCGTTCGGCCCGTCGCGCCCGGTTTACGCGGGGCTCGTGCTCAGCGGCTTCGGCATGGGGGTCGTGAGCGGTGCCCTGATGACGCGCTACTTCGACATCAGCCGCACGCACGCGGTGCTGCTCGATGTCGGTGGCGTGATCGGCATCCTCGGCGCGCTCGCGCTCGAGGGCCTCATCTACGGGAGCGCTGCGACCACCGAGGATCAGGGCTTCAACGCGCAGCGCGAGCACATCGCGAACTTCTCGCTCGGCGGCATGGCCGTCGGCCTCGTCACCGCGGGCATCCTGACGCGCAACCTGGATGCGCCGAAGATCCCGGTGACGCCGACGCTCGGCAGCGCGACGTCGCCCGGCGGCAAGACGACGACCACCTTCGGCTTCGGAGCGACCTGGTAGTGGCGACCTCCGAGCATCGCAGCGCGTGCCCGCTCGATTGCCCCGACCTGTGCGGCCTGCGCGTCACCGTCGAGGACGGCCGCGTCACCAAGGTCGATGGCGATCAACGCGGCCCGCTCACGGACAACTTCATCTGCGGCAAGGTCCGCAAGATCGCCGATCATCTCTACGGCGACGATCGCATCCTGACGCCGCGCATCCGCGCCGGCCGCAAGGGCAGCGGCGCGTGGCGCACCGCGACCTGGGACGAAGCGCTCGACCTGATCGCCGACAAGCTCGCCTCGCTGCGCGCGCTCTCCGGTGGTGAAGCGCTGCTGCCGTATCACTACGGCGGCTCGAACGGCTGGCTCACCGAGGGCGCGCTCGCGACGCGGTTCTTTCGCCGCTTCGGCGCGTCGACGCTCGATCGCACGTTCTGCGCCGCCGCCACCACCGCCGCCACGCGCGGCATGTACGGCGTGATGCCGGGTGTTCCCCTCGAAGACTACGAGCACGCGAAGTTGATCGTGCTGTGGGGCGTCAATCCGTCGGCGACCTCGATCCATCTCGTGCCGGTGATCGAGCGGGCACGCGAAGCCGGCGCGAAGCTCGTGGTCGTGGACCCGCGTGTCACGCCCCTCGCGAAGCGCGCCGATCTCCACCTCGCGCCGCGGCCGGGCACCGATCTCCCGCTCGCGCTGGCCGTCCTCGATGCGCTGTTCACGCGCGGCCACGCCGCTCGCGAGTTCCTCGCGGCCCACGCCGCCGAGGTCGACGAGCTCGCGATCCGTGCCTCCCGCTGGTCGATCGCCGATGCGGCCGCGATCGCGGGCGTCGATGCGCGCTCGCTCGATCAGTTCGTCGAGCTCTACGCACAGAGCTCGCCGGCCGTGATCCGCTGCGGCTGGGGCATCGAGCGCAATCGCAACGGCGGCAGTGCGGTCGCCGCCGTGCTCGCGATCCCGGCGGTCGCCGGCAAGCTCGGCACGCGCGGCGGTGGCTACACGATGTCGAACGGCGACGCGCGCTGGCAGCTGTCCGCCGAGGCCGGCATCGCCGAGCCGCCGGCCAAGACCCGCGTCGTCAACATGAGCGAGTTGCCGCGCGCGCTGCGCACGCTCGATGCGCCACGCGTCGAAGCGCTGTTCGTCTACAACTGCAACCCGGTCGCGACCGCGCCCGATCAGCGTGGTGTGATCGAGCAGCTCTCGCGCGACGATCTGTTCGTCATCGTGCACGAGCAGGTGATGACCGACACCGCGCACCTCGCCGATGTCGTGCTCCCGGCCACCGCCTTCCTCGAGCATCGCGATCTGCGTCGCGGCTACGGCACGATGCGCCTGTTCGACTCGCCCGCCGTCGTGGCCGCACCGGGCGAGGCGCGCAGCAACAACCAGCTGTTCGGCGCGCTGCTCGTGCGCCTCAATCTCATGCGGCCCGGCGATCCGATGACCGACGAAGAGCTGGTCGAAGCCACGTTCGCGGCGAATCCCGCCGGCGAGCGCATCCGCGGCGAGCTCCGCGAGCACGGCGTCGCGTCGCCGCCGGCCGGTCCGCGCCTGGTCCCGTTCGTCGACGTCTTCCCCGACACGCCCGACCACAAGATCCACCTCGTGCCCGCCGCGCTCGATCGCGAAGCGAACGGGCTCTACACCTACCGTGCCGATCCGGGCACCGATGCGTATCCGCTCGCGCTGATCTCGCCGGCGCTCGCGACGCAGGTCTCGTCGACCTTCGGCCAGCTCCGCAAGGCGCCGGCCACGCTCGAGATCTCGACCGCCGATGCCGCCGCGCGCGCGATCAAGTCGGGCGATTCGATCCGCGTGTGGAACGAGCACGGCGAGGTGCACTGCCTCGCCAAGGTCTCCGGGGACGTCGCCTCTGGCGTCTGCGTGCTGCCGAAGGGCCTGTGGCGCAAGCACACGTCGAACGGGCTCACCGCGAATGCGCTGATCCCGCAGACGTTCGCCGATCTCGGCGGACAGGCCGCGTACAACGACGCGCGCGTGCAAGTCGCGAAGCGCTAGGTTGTGCACCGGCGTGCGCGACCGACGAGAGGCCGCCCCGTGGGAACGGACACCGATCCGGTCCCCAGGTCGAACCGCGCGATGATTCGCTGCGGTTTTGCGTGTCGAATTCGGCGATCGCGCCCGCGCGCACCATCGGATTCGAGGACTTGGCGCGCGCTTGTGACACGTAGCGATCACGTGTGATTCGAATCTAGTCACGATGTCATGGTGCGTGACATCCGCGATTCGACCGTCGAGAACGATGAGCGCGGTCACCAGCCGACTCGCGCAACCGCCGGCAAACGCGCGGACCGGCCGACGGCATCGCGCTTGCTCACTCGAATCGTCGAATGCGCAACACGACGTGGCTCGGGCTCCTCGGTCTCCTGATGAGCACGACCGCGTCCGCTGCGCCGGTCGCGACCGACGACGACGACGAGCCGGCCGACCACGCCGACGAGGCGTCGACCGACGATGCGCCGGTCGTGGAGGTGGGTCGCGGGCCTGTACGGCCGCGCCGCGCCTTGAAGCGCGAGCTCTATTTTCGCGCGGGGATCGCGCATGTCGAGCCGCGGACCGCGAGCGGCGGGATGACGATCGAGCCCGCCGGGATCACGCGGCTGGTGCCGATGCCGCCGGTGCAGGGCGGCATCGAGACGTCGCCGAGCAACGTGTTCACGGGATCCTCGGCATCGCACCGGCGACGTTTCGCGGCTACCTCGCGTTCGAGACGCTGATCGGCATCCCGAAGTCGTCGAAGCTGCGCGCGACCGGCAACCTGGCGAACATGTCGCTCGCGCCGACCGCCGTCGACCTGGTCCCGACCGGGATCCCGCCGCTCGGTGAGGAGCTCGGAGAGGCGAGCGCGGCGCCGCTGATGTTGACCGCGGTGCTCCGCTCGTCCCCGATCGGCGGTCGCGTGCGGGCCTACGCCGGCGGCGGGCCCGCGGTGTTGATGGTGCGGAACGCGAGGATCACCAACGCCGTGCTGTCGGAGGTCGCGACGCCGAAGATCGAGATCAGCCCCGCACTCGGCTTCGTCGGGCAGATCGGCCTCGACGCGCAGCTCTACAAGCGGCTCTACGCGCGCCTCGACCTCAAGGAGATGTGGTTCCAGCCCAGCGAATCGCGAATCTCGAACATCCACGTCCGAACCACGATCCCGCTGCTCGAGTCGGTGAACGTCGGCTCCGCGACCTCGCGGGTGCAGGCAAACCCCGTGATCGTGCAGCTCGGGATCGGAGCGAGCTTCTGATGCGCCATCTCTCCCCGTTGCTCCTGCTCACCGCGTGCGCGATCGGTCCGATGCCGGATCCGCCGCTCCTTCAAGTGACCTCGCCCCAGCGCAGCTCGATCCAGGATCGCGCGGGGAGCGTCGTCGTCACCGGCACGGTCGCGCCGAATCCGACCGGTGCGGCGGTGGCGGAGGTCGTCGTCAACGGAACGCGCGCGATCGTGTCGAACGGCACGTTCACCGCCACGATCGACGTTCCCGTCGGCGCCACGCTGATCCACACGGTCGCGACGGACGCCGCCGGCGGGCTCGCCACCGACACGCGCTCGATCCTCGCGGGCGAACGGCGCGCATCCGGCTCGTTCATCGAGAACGCGGTGGGCGCGGCGATCTCGGCGACGGCCTTCGCGAAGCTCGCCGACGTCGCGACCGCGGCGCTCAAGACGGCAAACCTGACCGCCTTGATCAAGCCGATGAATCCCGTCGCGCACGCCGGTGATGACGCCGGCCCGGATTGCCTGTACGCGCAGGGCTTCGTCGACAGCGCGACGATCGGCGACGCGAAGATCAGCCTCGTGCCGGTCACCGGCGGCCTGAAGATCTCCGCGACGCTGGTGCAGCCGCGCATCACCGGTCACACGCTCCACGCCGTCGCGTGCGCGAGTGGCAGCAGCAACTTCGTGGTGACCGCGAATTCCGCGACGCTGTCCGGCCTGTTGAAGCTGGCGACGAACGGCATGAACGGATTCACCGGCGAGATCGCCGATCCCGTGGTGCAGCTGCCGGGTCTGAACGTCACCGCGACCAACTTCCCCGACGCCCTCCTGAGCGTGTTGCCGCTCGAGCGAATCCTCGAGGCGATCGCGCCGCTCGCGGTCGAGCTGTTCGTCAACCCGCGGCTCGACGCCGCGCTCGGCGCGCTCGCGGGCCCGCAACAGCTCGCGGTGCTCGATCGCACGCTCACGCTGCAGGTCGCGCCACGCTCGATCGCGTTCAACGCGGGCGGCGCCAGCGCGATGCTCGACGTCAAGATGCGGTTCGCCGGCGCCGAGAATGCGCCGGGCTTCACGTTCACGCCGAACCGCATGCCGGATCTCGCCTCCGGCGGTGGCCTCGCGCTCGGCATCGCCGACGACCTCGCGAACGACGCGCTCGCGCAGCTCACGGCCACGGGCCTCCTGAACCTCGACCTCCGACAAGAAGGCAGCGAGTTCACCACCGCCAAGGTCACCGCCACCACGCCGCCCGTGATCGCCGCCGACGGCACCGACGGCAGGCTGCGCGTGATCGTGCCCGACGTGATGGTGACCTTCCTCGATCGCGACGTCCCCGTCGCGCGCGCCGCCGTCAACGCCGAGATCCCGATTGCGATCGCGCCCGCCGGCGATGGTTCGTCGATCGCGATCGACCTCGGCACCCCGGGAATCGCGATCGACATGCTCGACGACCTGTCGGGCCTGACGCTGCCGCCCGATTCCGAGTTCACGCGCACGATCACGCTCGCCACCGGCGACCAGAAGACGCCGATCGCCAGCGTGCTTTCGAACATCCCGCTCCCCACGCTCGGCGGCATCGCGCTCTCGGACGTGTCGGTCACCGGCGCGAACGGCTACGTCCTCGCGAAGACGAAGCTCGAGTAGCGGTCAGAGCGACATGCCGAGCAGCACGCCGCCGACCGCGATGATGACGGCGGCCACGGCGAACACGACGACGAGGCTTCGCGACGACGACGGCGCGCCGACGATCGGAACGTCGATCGTCTTGCCGGGAACCAGCTCGACCTCGTAGGTCGGAGGCGTCACGAACTTCTTCGAGGGCTCGCGCTTGGGAAGCGACGGCGTGCCCTTCGACATCATCTTCGGCAGCTTCAGCGAGCCGGCCGGCGAGGTGGTCAGGTCGGTGTGGTAGGCGGGCATCTTCGTGTGCGCGACCGCCGCCGATTGCGGCGCGCTCTTGCGCGTGGGGAGCGGTAGCGTTTCCGCCTTCGACGCGTCCTTGGGCTTGTCGGTCTGCGGCCGATCGTTGCGGGTCTTGACCTCGGTGCTGGCGTCGGGTCGGGGCTCGCTCGCGGCGCGGATCTGCTCGTGCGCTTGCGTGATCGTCGGGATCACCGAGCCGGTGAGGCGCTTGATGACGTTGCGGACGGCCGCGAGCGTCGGGCGTTCGTTCGGATTCTTCGCGAGCATCGCCTCGACGAGCTGCGCGACCTCGATCGGCACCGACGGCACGCGTTCCTGCAGCGACGGGATCGGGGCTTCGGCGTGGGCGATCAGGATGTCGAGGACGTTCGGACGATCGTAGGGACGGCGGCCGGAGAGCAGCTCGAACGCCATCACGCCGAGCGCATAAATGTCGGTGCGGTGATCGACGTTCTTGGCGCGACCTTGCTCGGGCGACATGTACTGCGGCGTGCCGATCACGATGCCGCTGCGCGTGCGGATGCCGGAGCCGAGCGGGTTGGTGGCGGCGACGAGCTTGACGAGCCCGAAGTCGAGCAGGCGGACCTCGGGGTGGCGGTCCGGAATCTCGACGAGGAAGATGTTGTCGGGCTTGAGGTCGCGATGGATGAAGCCCTTGTCGTGGGCGGCGATCATCGCGGACGCGATCTCGTCGATGATCTTCGCGGCCTCGGCGACGTGCAGTGGACCGAGCCCGAGCCGGCGCCGGAGCGTGCGCCCGAGGAGGAGGTCCATGATCAAGAACTGGCGGCCGTCGGGAAGCGCACCGAGATCGAAGATGTCGACGATGTTCGGGTGGCCGATCGCGTTGACGGATTTGGCTTCGAGAACGAAGCGGTCGACCGACGTCGGGTCGTCGCAGAGGTCGTGACGCAGGACCTTAATCGCGACGCGCTTGCCGATGATCGGATGGGTGGCCGCGTAGACCACGCCGGTCGCGCCCTTACCGATCTGTTCATCGATCGCGTAGCCCGAAACGACGGTGCCCGGAGCGAGCGCGGCCTCCGGCAGCAGGGCCGGATCGCTCTCGTCGAGGAACAGCGCGGCTACCTCCTCGGTGGGGCGCTCCTCCATCCGGACCAGTGTACTAGGTTCCGACTAGGATCAGCGCGATCGCGATGCCGGCGGCAATGGCGAGCGCCGCACCCACGATGATCCAGACGCGATTGCTCCTGGCGGGCTGGGGCGCGATCAGCCGCGACTTCGGGCCCGCCGGCACGCCGACCTCGGTGGGCGGGATGCCGATCATCGGCGAGCTATCCTGTCTGGCGCCGTGCGTCGACGGAAAATCGGGATTGCTCATCTTCATCACGTTGCCGCCGTGCGTCGACGGGGAGGGCGGATGGAGAGACTGCGGTGGGAGGCTGTGCGAGGCCGGTGGGATGCTGTTGCCGCCGACCGGAGTGGTGGCGAAGGCCGCGACGTTCGTCGGCGGCATGCTGCTGCCCGCGGGTCGGGGCGGCAGCGCGACCGCGGGCTGCGAAAGCCGGGTCGGCGCATTCGGCCCGGCCGTCGGTGCGGCAAGCCCGGGGTGCGACGGGATCGGGCCGAGCGGCGGCGGGTGATCATCGATCGTGTTCGACGTCGGGATGCGCGGTTGTGACGCGCGCGCGGGCGGTTGCGCGGCGGCGTGGGGCGGGCGTGAGGGCCTGCGTTCGCCGAGGCTGGGATCGGGCGGCAGGTTGGAATCGCCGGGCAGCACGGCCTCGGCACCGACACGCGACGCGGTGATGCCGAGCGAATCGACCGGCGGTGGTGCGAGCGGCGGCGGGCGCGACGCCGAGAGCTCGAGCGCGAGCGTGCGACCGGGCAACGACGTGGTGCGGATCCGCTTGATCACCGTGCGCACCGCGGCGAGCGACGGGCGCGCGGCGGGATCCTTGGCGAGCATGGTGTCGACGAGCTGCACCATCTCCTCGGGGAGATCGGGCACGTAGTCGTGCAACGAGGGCGGCGGCTCCTCGGCGTGCATCATCAGCGTCGCGAACGCATCGCCCTTCGAGATGAAGGGGCGGCGGCCCGCCATGATCTCGAACATCACGATGCCGAGCGCGTAGACATCGGTGCGGTAATCGACGCCGGTGCCGCGCGCCTGCTCGGGCGACATGTATTCGGGCGTGCCGAGCATGACGCCGGTCTTGGTCTTGAACGGCGAGAACCCGGCCTCGGGCATCAGCTTCGCGAGCCCGAAATCGAGCAGCTTGACCTCGGGCCACCGGTTCTCGCGGGACTGCAGGAAGATGTTGTCGGGCTTGAGGTCGCGGTGGACGAAGCCCTTCTCGTGCGCGGCGGTGAGCGCCAGCGCCGTCTCCTCGACCACCGACGCGGCCTCGCTCGGATGCAGCGCACCGCGCTTGAGCCGCTTGCGCAGCGACTCGCCGATCAACAGATCCATGATGTGGTACGCGCGGCCGTCCTCGAGCGCACCGAACGCAAAAATATCGATGATGTTCGGGTGGTGGATCTGATTGACCGCGCGCGCTTCCTGGATGAACCGCTCGACGATGATCGGCGATCGCGAGACATCGGGCTTGAGCACCTTGATCGCTGCGCGCTTCCCGATCATGCGATGGGTCGCGCTGTAGACGTGCCCCATGCCGCCACGCCCGATCTCCTCGTCGATCAGGTACCCGGCGACGTCCGTACCCTTCGCGAGCTTGGCGTCGTCGAAGGAGCGCTGAGTCGGCTCCTCCGGCTCCTCCGCGTCGGTGAGTAGGTTGTCGTCCTCCACGACCCCGTGATTGTACGCCTACAGGGTTGCGAGGAAGGCCAGGAGCGCATCGCGATCGCCCTGGCTTGCATTGCGAAATGCCTCACGCCGGCTGATGGCTTCGCCCCCGTGCCAGAGGATCGCCTCGGTAAGTGTGCGTGCGCGGCCGTCGTGGAGGTAGCCAACCCCGGGCTGGACGATCGGCGCGAGGCCCAGCCCCCACAAGGCGGCGGTGCGCCACTCGCTGCCGGTCGCCAGGAAATCGGGGCGGTTGTCGGCGAGCTCTTCCCCCATGTCGTGCAGCAGGAGGTCTGTATAGGGATGGATCGTCTGGTTCGCGAGCTGACGGATCTCGTGGTCGCCCGTCTGCTGATCCGGAACGTGACAGCTGATGCAGCCGAATTCGTGAAACACGACGCGCCCGCGCTCGGCGACGCTGTCGCGCTCGGCGGCGGCAGGAACGCCGAGCGTCGAGACGTGGAACACCACGTTCTTCAGCATGTCGTCGTTGACGTCGCGCGTGATGCCGTCGTCGTCGGGGAAGATCAGGTTCGTGAGCCCCATGTCGGCGATGAACGCGCCGGCGATCTGCAGGGCGACGCGCGGCACGGTCGCCTTGCGGCCGAACCGGCCGATGCGCGTTGTCTGCGCCTCTTCATCCCAGGCGTAGTTCGCGCGGCCGGAGATGCCATCACCGTCGGCGTCGTCGGGATCCGCGCGCTCGAGCAGCGATGCCTCGGGAATCGCCTCGAGCAGCCCCACGCCGACGAGCGCGGGCGCCTCGCGGAGCGACGTCAGGACGCCGGTCGGAAACGGGTCACCGTTCGGGCGCGCGATCGCGAGCTCCGGCCGGCGTCGCATCACGACAGTGCCGTCGGCGAGGAAGTCCTCGATCTCGATCCAATTCAGGGTGACGCTGACCTCCGGCAAGTCGAACGTCGCGTGGTCCTGGAGCTGCAGCCCGAAGCCGGGCACCGGAACCGGCCCGCCGGGGACCTCGGGCTCGCCGCTGCCGTCGGGCAGGCTGATGCGGATCAGCGCGGGCGATCCGAACACGCCGCGCTGCAGCTCCGGCAAGCCGCGCCCGTTGTTGACGTGGCAGCCCACGCACGACGCGTGGTTGAACAGCGGGCCGAGCTGCGGGGGCGTCCACGTGAAGCGAAACGGACCGCGACCGAGGTTATGGAAATCGAGCTGCTCGGCATCGAGCGTCGGCATCGGGTGCGTGAACGCGGATTCACTGCGATCGAAGATCGTGGCGTCGCCGCCGAGCAGATCGGTGCCGTCGACGTTGTCCCCGCACGCGGCGAGCAGACAAAGCAACCAGCGCCTCACGACGCAATGGTATCAGCTCAAAACGTCTCGCCGGCGATCAGTTGCTCGAGGGTCTCGCGCGGCCGGATCACCGTGAAGTTGCCACCCTGCACGAGCACTTCGGGGGCCCGCGGCCGCGTGTTGTAGTTCGACGACATCGCGGCGCTGTACGCCCCGGCGGCGCCGATCCACAGCAGCTCGCCGGGTGCGAGCTCGGGCAGCTCGCGATCGCGTGCGAAGAAATCGCCGGTCTCGCAGATCGGCCCGACGACATCGGTCACGATCGCGGGCTTGTCGGTCTGCATGACGGGCTTCATCGGGTGGTACGAGCCGTAGAGCGCCGGCCGCATCAGATCGTTCATCGCGGCGTCGACGATCGTGAAGTGCTTCGCGTCGTTTCGCTTCCGGAACACGACGCTGGTCACCAGCGCGCCGGCTTGCCCCACGAGCACGCGACCGGGCTCGGTGTAGACGCTGATCCCGCGCGACGTCAGCGGCGCCAGCGCACCGCGCACCGCCTCGCCGTATTCCGCCGGCGACGGCACGTTGTCGCCCTTGCCATAATCGATGCCGAGCCCACCGCCGATGTCGACGTGATCGAGCTTGATGCCATCGCTCGCGAGCTCGTCGACCAGCGCGACCAGCCGCGCGATCGCATCGATGAACGGCGAGGTCTTCACGAGCTGCGAACCGATGTGGAAATCGACGCCGCTCACCGCGAGACCGTCGAGCTTCGCCGCCTTGCGCAGCAGGTGGCGCGCATCGGACATGCCGACGCCGAACTTGTTCTGCTTGAGACCCGTCGAGATGTACGGATGGGTCTCGGGATCGACGTCGGGATTGACCCGCAACGCGATCTTGACCGTCGCGTTCATCGATCGCGCGACCCGCGCGAGCACGCCCATCTCCTCGGCGGACTCGACGTTGAACACGTCGATGCCGGCCGTGATCGCGGTTTTCATCTCGTGCTCGGTCTTGCCGACGCCCGAGAACACGACCTTCTTCGGATCGCCACCGGCCTTCTGCCAGCGAAACAGCTCCCCGGCCGACACGATGTCGGCGCCGGCGCCGAGCTCGATCAGCACCCGCAAGACGCCGAGCGTCGAGCACGCCTTGACGGCGTAACAGACGCGGTGCGGAATTCCCGCGAGCGCGCTGTCGAACGCGCGATAGGCGCGCTCGATGTCGCCTCGGCTGTAGACGTAGAACGGCGTGCCGACCTGTGCGGCGATCTTCGAGAGTGCGACGTCTTCGCAGTGCAGCTCGCCCGATCGGTACTCGTACGGAACCATCGGGGAGTTCTAGCCCAGTTCGCGCTCGCTGCGTTCGATCTCGCTCACGACCTGCGTGCGTGCCGGTCCGCCGATCACGTCGCGGCGGTCGACCGCGCGGGCCGGATCGAACCACTCGGCGATGTCGGCCTCGAACGCGGGATGCGCGGCTTTCAGGGTCTCGAGCGACAGCGCGGCCAGCTCGACGCCGCGTTCGTTCGCGATCCGCACGAGGTGGCCGGCGACGTCGTGCGCCTCGCGGAACGCGACGCCCTTGGTGACCAGGTAATCCGCGGCCTCGGTGGCGACCAGGTGGCCTTCTCCGATCGCGGCGCGCATGCGATCGACGTCGAAGGTCAGCGTCGCCACCATGCCGCGCGTGACCTCGAGCGAGGCCTCGAGCGTCTCGACCGCGTCGTAGAGCGGCTCCTGGGTCTCCTGCAGGTCCTTGTTGTAGGCGAGCGGCAGGCCCTTCACGACGGTCATCAACGTCACCCAGTCACCGATCACGCGGCCGGTCTTCGCGCGCACGAGCTCCGCGAGATCCGGGTTCATCTTCTGCGGCATCAGCGACGAGCCGGAGCAATACGCCTCGCCGATCTTCGCGAAGCCGAACTCCGCGGTCATCCACAGCACGAGCTCCTCGCCGAGCCGCGAGAGGTGCACGTGCGCGAGCGCGCAGGCGGCGACCAGCTCGATCGCGAAGTCGCGATCGCCGACGGCATCGAGCGAGTTGTTCGTGATGCGGCCGAAGCCGAGGCCGCGCATCGTGTGCTCGCGATCGATCGGCAACGTCGTCGCGGCGAGCGCACCGGAGCCGAGCGGCGAGACGTTCGCGCGTGCGGCCGCGTCGACGATCCGGCCCTTGTCACGCGCGAGCATCGCGTCGTACGCGAGCAGGTGATGTGCGAGACGAACCGGCTGCGCGCGTTGCAGATGGGTGTAGCCCGGCATCAACGTGTCGATGTGCGTGCGGGCCTGGGCGATCAACGCGCGCCGCAGTTGATCGATCAGCGCGACGAGCCGGGTCGACGCGGCGCGCGTGTAGAGCCGCAGATCGGTCGCGACCTGATCGTTGCGGCTGCGCGCCGTGTGCAGTCGCCGACCGGCGTCACCGATGTCATCGACGAGCCGTGCCTCGACGTTCATGTGAACGTCCTCGAGCGCGTCGTCCCACGCCAGCTCGCCCGATGCGAGTCGCGCCTCGACGCGCCGGAGTCCGGCGACGATCGCTGCGGCATCGGCGGCCGACAAGATGCCGCGCGACGCGAGCATCTCGGCGTGCGCGATCGAGCCCGCGACATCGTGCGGGAGTAGCCGGCGATCGAACTCGACGGACGCGTTCATCTTTGCGGCGACCGGATCGAGTGCTCCCTCGAACCTTCGACCGCGCGCGCCTTTCGGTCCCGACATCCGGCGCAGTATAAACACCGCCCAACCCGGGGAGGCGCACATGACCCAGCGAGTGACGATTCCGACGACGAATGGCGAGATTTCCGGCGTGCTCGTGCTTCCCAGCGGCGAGGGCCGCGTTCCGGGTGTCGTGGTGCTCCAGGAGTGGTGGGGCGTCAACGCGCAGCTGGAGTCGATCGCGCAGCGCTGGGCCGATGCCGGCTTCGCGGCGATCATCCCGGACCTCTATCACGGCAAGGTGATCCCGATCGGCAAGGCCGACGAAGCCGGCGCCGCGATGAAGGCGCTCGATTTCGGCAAGGCGGTGCAGGAGATCGGCGCGACGGTCGAGTTCCTCAAGAAGCACGCGCGCTCGACCGGCAAGGTTGCCGTCACCGGTTACTGCCTCGGCGGTGCGCTCAGCCTCGCGACCGCGGTCAACGTGCGCGGCCTGTCGGCGGTGGTGCCGTACTACGGGCTACCCGGCGATCTCGACTGGTCGAAGATCGACGCGCCGGTGCAAGCGCACTTCGCGCTCACCGACGACTGGGCCACGGTCGCCGGCGCGCAGAAGATCAAGGATGCCGTGAAGGTCCCGATGCAGCTGCACGCCTACGAGGCGCAGCACGCGTTCTGCAACGACCAGCGTCCCGAGGTCTACAACGCCGGTTGCGCGACGCAGGCGTGGGAACGCACTCTCGAGTTCGTGCGCGCACACACCGCCTAGCTCAGGTCGCGGGCGGCGAGATCTGGCCGGCGATCGCGCCGCGGAACACGCGGATCACGCCGACCCCACCGCCGCCACCACCACCCGAGACCACGGCCCCCGTCCCGGTTGCACCGTTGCCACCGGTGGTCGTGCCCGACGCACCGGCGGCGCCGTCGCCGCCGCTCGTCGAGATGTTTCCACTCCCACCGCCGCCGGCGATGCCCACCGGATCTTTGCCCTGCAGCCCGGCCTGATTCACGCCGGTGCCTTCTGCACCGCCACCGCCGTTCGCGGCGACGATGCCGGCGTTGGTGATCGTTGGCGAATCGAAGACGATCATTCCGCCGGAGCCACCACCGCCACCACCTGCGGACAAGAAGTTGGTGAGCCCGGTCGAGCCGCCCGCGCCGTTCGCGTTGACGCCGCCGCCGGCGGCGACGGTGATCGAGGTCTCGGCGATCAGATACACGGCGCCACCACTCGCGCCGCCAACGCCACGTGTTCCCGCGGCGCCGCCGCCTTCCTTGCCGTCCTGTCCCGGGCAACCGCCGCGTAACGCCGCGGGTACCTGCGCAGCGCCGGCGAGTCCCTTGGTGGCCGCGATTCCGCCGCCGTCGCCACCCTTCGTCCCGAAGCTGCCGCCACCACCGCCGCCACCTTGACCGCCGGTGTTGGTCGCAGCCGTCCCGCCATCGCACCCGGCATCGTTGGAAGCTGCTCCGCGCGTCGCGGCCCCACGATCACTACCGACGTCGATCGTCGCGTCGAGCTGCATCGTGGTCACCGCGACCAGGACGAGCGGTCGCGTTCCGGTCACGAGGCTGGTCGCGCTGACCGTGATCGTGTCCGCGGCGATCACGCAGACACCGGCCGTGTTGATCACCGTCGTCGAGCACAACGGATCGTTGGTGGTGTCGATCGCGGCGGGTAGCGAGACCGCGCCGGTCGGCAGATTCGACGGCGCAAAGCACGGGCGAACGAGCCCGGCCGGGTCGCCGTAACACGTGTCGCCGGCCTCCGGCTGCACCACCGGCTGATCGACCGGGCCGTCGCCCGGCGCTCCGACACACTTTCCAGATTGCCCGCCGGCGAGGCTGCCGTAGCGATGCCCGGATTCGCACGCGAGATCCGTGAAGCTGCAGAGGCCATCGGCCTCGCAAAAACCGCCCGAGCAATCCGGGTCCGCGGTGCAGTGGAACGCCTCCACGCCGCCGAACGGGCTGCAGGCTGCAAGCGCAGCACACAGCATCGCCACGCCAGCGACCGCTTTCGCCATGGGTTTCATTGTACTGCAGAAGGCAGGCTTTTCGTCTATCGTAGAAGACGGTGGGCCTTCCGACCACCGGTGCCAGCGTGGTCAATCCCGCAAAACGTCGTGCGCGGTTTCTCGCGCCGGGTGACAAGCTCGGCAAGCACGATCTGATCCGCCAGATCGCGGTGGGTGGGATGGCGGAGCTCTACCTCGCGCGCACGATGGGCATCGAGGGCTTCGAGAAGCTGGTCGTCGTCAAACGGATCCTGCCGCAGTACTCGGACAACGCGTCGTTCGTGAACATGTTCCTGAACGAAGCGCGTCTCGCGGCGACGCTGCATCACCCCAACATCGCGCAGGTCTACGACATCGGTCAGGAGAACGGCGAGTTCTTCTTCTCGATGGAGTACGTGCACGGCGAGGATCTCGGCCAGCTCGTCCGCGGCTCGCACGACGGCGGCATTCCGATCTCGCTCGACGCGGCGCTCACGCTCGCCGCCGGGTTGTGCGCCGGGCTGCATCACGCGCACGAGAAGACGACGCCCGATGGCCGACCTCTCAACGTCGTGCACCGTGACGTGTCGCCGTCGAACGTGCTCGTCAGCTACGACGGTGCGGTCAAGCTCGTCGATTTCGGCATCGCGCGCGTCAACACGACGCCGGGTTCGACGGCGGGTGGGCTCAAGGGAAAGATCTCGTACATGTCGCCGGAGCAATGCCGCGGCAAGACGGTGCTCGACCGTCGCAGCGACGTGTTCTCCGTCGGCACGCTGCTCTACGAGCTGACCACCGGCCAGCTGCCGTTCACCGACGAGACCGAGTACGCGATCCTCAATCACATCGTGAACACCGATGCGGCGCCGCCGAGCAGCCGGTGAAGGACTATCCGGCGGCGCTCGAGACCATCGTGCTGCGCGCGCTCGCCCGCGATCCCGACCAGCGCTACAAGTCGGCGCTCGAGCTGCAGAGCGCCCTCGAGGACTTCGCGCACGACAACCGGTTGCGCGTCTCGCCGCTGGTGCTCGCGCGCCTGATGTCGACGATGTTCCCGCAACGTCTCGAAGAGTGGGCGAACGCGCGCGCGCAGGGCGCCTTCTTCGTCGAGCAGCACGTGGTGCGGACGCTGATCGAGAGCAGCCGCAGCGATGCGCAGGCGCTGCCGTTTCCCGACGAGCCGGCGGCCGCCCCGCTGGTGCCGAGCCAGCGCCCCGTCGCGGGCGAGATGGCGCCCGAGCCCGAGGACGAATCGACGGCGGTGAGCACGCCGCCGATCGCCGCCGACGAGGATGTCACCGACGTGCGGTCGCAGCTTCCGCCCGCGCGGGCGGCGACTCCTCAGCCCGCGCGCGCAGCGACGCCTCCGCCCGCGCGCGCGGCGACGCCTCCGCCGGGACGCGCGGCCACGCCCTCACCGCGCCCGGTCACGCCGGTGCCGCGCGCAAAGACGCCGCCGCCGCGCGAGCTGACGCCCCCACCGATCCAATCGACACCGTCGACGACGGTGAAGACGCAGGTCGGCGTTCCCGTGCTGGCCGAGCCGCCGCAACGCAACACGCCGCATCGCATCAACACGCCGGTGCCCGGGGTTCCCGGTGCCGTTCCGATCGTCACGTTGCAACCGCCGCAGCCGGGAACGCTGGTCTCGAACCCGAGTGTTTCCTCGTCGCAGGAAGTGGCGATCGTCATGCCCGTCGGACCGGGCGAGCGCACCGAGCGCGTGCGGATCTCGGATCTCGGCATGCGCAAGCGGCGATCGAAGCTGCCGCTCGTGTTCGCGGTGATCGGTGCGCTGGGTGCCGCCGCGATCACGTACGTCGTGCTCAGTCGCGACGACGGTTCGCTGAAGGGCTCGAGCCCGTCGCCCGCCGTCGCGAATCCTCCGGTCGAGACCAAGCCGAAGATCGAGCCGACAGCCGACGACATCAAGCCAGAGGTCAAACCGGAGCCCAAGCCGGATCCCACGCCGGATCCCAAGCCGGAGCCGGATCCGAAACCGGAAACGGTCGAGGCGAAGGTCGAGGACCCGCCGAAGGATCCGCCGCCGGACAGCACCGACAAGAAGCCGTCGAAGCCGATCGCCAAGAAACTCAAACCGGCAAAGCCGCCCACCGTGAAGGCGCCCGGCACGACCAAACCCGATCCCAAGCCCGACCCCAAACCCGACGCGAAGGAGACGCAGTGGAAAAACGGAGATTCGCCGTTCATGCCCGTGCGTACCGACAAGCACTGATCGCATTGGTCCTCGTGCTCGCGTCGCACGACGGGGTTGCCGCGCCGAAAGACGCGAAGGCGCGCACCGCGTTCGACCAGGGCATCGCGGCGTATCAGAAGCAGGACTACGCGGGTGCCGCGACGGCGTTCGGGCGCTCGTACGGGATCGAGGCGGATCTCGAGACGCTGTTCGCGTGGGCGCAATCGGAGCGCCAGCTCGAGCACTGCGACAAGGCGATCGAGCTCTACAACAAGCTGCTCGAGTCCAAGCTCCCCGACGAGAACAAGCAGGTGGTCAGCGAGAAGCTGGGCGAGTGCAAGAAGATCGTCGCGGCGAAGTCGCCGAAGGTCGATCCGGTCCCCGAGCCGAAGCCCGATCCGGTTCCCGTCAAGCCCGATCCGAAACCACAACCGCAACCGCTGCCCGGACCGGAAGGTCGGAGCCGGTGGAAAGATCCGGTCGGTGGTGTGCTCGTCGGCGTCGGTGCCGTCGGGTTGGGTGTCGGCGGTTACTTCTTGATGGCGGGCAGCAAGGCCAACTCGGACGCGAAGGCAGCGACCAGCTACGTCGATGCAGAAGACTTCACCGATCAAGCGAAGTCCAAGGGTCGCATCGGCGTGATCGCCACCGTCGCGGGTGGCGCGCTGCTCGTCGGTGGAATCGTGCGGTACGCGACACGCGGCAAGGAGCAGCGCACCAAGGTAAGTGGCTGGCTCGCTCCGTCGGGTGGTGGGGTTGTCGCGCTCGGCAGATTCTGATCTCGAGCACGCGGCGAACCCGCACACGAGCGCGTGCGCACGCACGTTCTCGTCGGTGAGATCGCAGTCGGCGATCGAGTGCACGTGATACCGATAGTCCTCCGAGTGCGAAAGCGAACGTCAACCAAGCGCAAGGCGCTGGCGAAGCCGGAGGCGCGTGAACGTCACCTGGTCTCCACCGAGATCGCGCCGTTCACGCTGCCCGCGGCGACACCGGTGTTCGGCATTCCGGTCACCATCGGCTCGATCGATTCGAACGATTGGCTGCGTGCGCTCGGCATCCAGGTGCGCCATGGTCAGCACTGGTTCGTCGAGATCGCGCTCGGCATCGATGACGAGCCGCTCGGCCAGCTCTGGAGCGGCGCGACCGACACGCGCTTTCAGGTCTACATCTATCCGCAGGAGTGGGGATTCCTGTTCTCTCATCGCAGTCGTACCTCGTGGATTCGCGTTGCGGATCGGGCCTATGTCCACGGTCGCGATGACTACGATCTGGTCGGCTCGGCACCCCCGCTGCGCGAGATCGCCGCGTTCGCCAGGGGCCTCGAACAGCGCCATCGCGTCCAGTTCCGCCGCGATCACGCCCTCGTGCGGAGCAACTTGTACGACATCGATGAGCGCGTGCGCGGATGGGTAGGCCAGTTGTAGAATAGGCGAATGGGGGCCGTGCACCGGCAGGAGGGCGAGCTGTATTGCCCGACCTGCGAGCAGACATTCGGGGTCGGCGAGCGCTGTCCGACGGACAACACCCGGCTGGTCCGGATCGCGGCGCCTGTCGACACGATGGTCGGTCGCGATCTCGATGGCCGGTACACGGTCGTCGAGAAGCTCGGCGAGGGCGGCATGGGGTCGGTGTATCGCGGCACCCAGCACTCGGTCGGTCGCGAGGTCGCGATCAAGGTCGTGGCGCCGGCGCTGGTCTCCGACGCGACGGTGATCAAGCGCTTCCTCCGCGAGGCCAAGCTCGCGAGCCGGCTCGTGCACCCGAACGCGGTCGCGGTGCTCGATTTCGGCCAGACCGAGGACGGCCTGTTCTATCTCGTGATGGAGCTCGTCGCGGGTCGCACGCTCGACGCCGTGATCCTCGAAGGCCCGCTCTCGCCGGCGCGCCTGGTTCGCATCGGCTCGCAGATCTGCGACGCGCTCGAAGGCGCGCACGCGCTCAAGATCGTGCATCGCGATCTCAAGCCGCAGAACGTCATGGTGATGCACACCGGGCGCGACCTGGTGAAGGTGCTCGACTTCGGCATCGCGAAGTCGCTGACCCCCGATCAGACGTCGACGACGATGACGAACGCCGGTGCGTTGCTCGGCACGCCGTCGTACATGCCGCCGGAGCTCGTCGGCGGTCAGGTGATCGACGGGCGCGCGGATCTGTACTCGCTCGGTTGCATGATGTTCGTGGCCGCCACCGGCAAGCTGCCGTTCGAGGCGACGACGCTCAACGAGCTGATCGCGATGCACGCCTGCGAGCCCGCGCCACCGGTGACCGGTGTGCCGCCGCGTCTCGCGGCCGTGATCGGGCGCTTGCTCGAGAAGAACCCGAACGATCGCTTTCAGACTGCCGGCGAGACGCGCGATGCCCTCGAAGCCACGCTCGTCGGCGACCTGCTCGAGTCGGCATCCGAGCCCGTCGAAGACGACGCGGCCGGCTCGTCGACGAAGCTCGGCTGGAGCGGTCACCACACAGCCCAGGAGAAGGGCCAGCGGCAGCGGATCGCGACGCCGATGGCCGGTGTTCGCGCGACGCCGCCGAGCGCGGCGGTCTCGCGCCAGCAGCCGACGCCACCCGCCGGTGCACCCGACGTACGCATGTCGGGCGCCGAGCAGGCGGCGGTCTCACGCCAGCAGCCGACGCCGGTGCGCATGTCAGGCGCAGAGCAGGCGGCGTTCGTGAGCTCGCCGACGTTACCGCTCGATGCGTTCGCGCAGATCACGCCGGTTCCACCACCACCGCCGGCGAAGAAGTCGCGCACGGGCTTGTTCGTGGCGCTCGGCGCGGCGGGAATTGCGGTCGTCGGGCTCGTGACGTTCCTCGCGGTGCGCTCGCCCGGTGCGACCGACACGCCGGCGCCTGGCGTCTCCGATCAGACCCCGAAACCGCCGCCGCCGGCACCCGCGCCGCCGAAGCCCATGGTCGCGCCGGTCGCGAAGCCGGAGCCGATCGCGCCGCCGGTCGCGAAGCCCGAGCCGGTTGCGCCGCCGGTCGCGAAGCCGGAGCCGATCGCGCCGCCGGTCGCGAAGCCGGAGCCGGTTGCGCCGCCGGTCGCGAAGCCGGAGCCGATCCCCGCGAAGCAGCCGCCGAAGCCGGCCGTCGTCGATCGGCCCGTCGTGAAGCCGACGCCGAAGCCGCCCGTCGCACCGAAGATCGAAAAGAAAGACGAACCGGTGCGCGCACCGATCACGCGCAATCCCGGCGTGATGTAGCTAGCCGATCTCTTCGGCGTACGTCATCACGAGATACATCACCGCCTCGACCTTGCCCGGGTTGCGATACGCGTGCGGCGTGTCGGCCTCGAACAGGATCGAGTCGCCGGCCTCGAGACGGTGCGTGTCGCCCGCGACGTCGATCTCGACCGTGCCGGCGGTGACGACCAGGTTCTCGGCGGTGCCCGGCGGATGCGCGTCCGCGTTCTCGATGCTGCCGCCCGAGAGGTGCAGCTCGTAGAACTCCACGCGGCGGGGCTCGTCGAACGGAAACAACGCGCGCGACGTGAAGCTGCGGTCCTTGCTGGTCAGCAGCTTCGATTCACCCGCGCGCAGCACCAGCGCGCCCGATTGCGTGCGCGCGCTGATCAGCGCGGAGAACGTGACCTCGAGGGCGCGCGCGATCTTCCACAGCACGTTGATCGTCGGTGCGCTCTGGCCGAGCTCGATCTGACCGAGCATCGCGCGCGACACGCCGGAGATCTGGGCGAGGCGCTCGAGCGAGAGCCCGCGGCGCGTGCGAAGCCGGCGCAGATTGCCGCCGACCACGGGTGCGAGATCCGCGGATTCGGGCGCGACCTCGCCGGCCTTCGGCGCGTCTTTCGATCCGGGCGCCGCGACCGGTTTGTCGGGCTTATCGGCGGGTTTGGCAGTCGGCTTCTTGGTCAAGCCCGCCGACCATACAGCCTCCCGCCGGGTCGCACATCAGCTTCCGTGCGCGGTTGCGCTCGGACTGCCGTAGGCCGACTCGCCGTGCAGCGCGCCGTCGAGGCCGTCGTGCTCGACCTCCGCGTCGACGCGCAACCCGACCGTGAGGTCGATGGCCTTGAGCAGCACGAACGTGACCACGGCGGACCAGGCCGCCGCGGCGCCGATCGCGACGACCTGATGGCCGAGGAGCTCGACGCCACCACCGAGGCCCTTGTTGTCGACCGCGCGCCCGAGCAGACCCGTGAGCAAGCAACCGAGCGCGCCACCGACGCCGTGGACGCCGAACGCGTCGAGCGCGTCGTCGTAGCCGAAGCGGGCCTTGAGGAGCACCGCGCCATAGCAGACGGCGCCCGCCGCGAGACCGATCATCAGCGCGCTCGTCGGTCCGACGTAGCCCGCGGCCGGCGTGATCGCGACCAGTCCGGCGACCAGGCCCGACGCGAGGCCGAGCATCGTGACCTTCTTGATCCGCATGCCTTCGAACAGCACCCACGCGAGCGCGCCGGCGGCCGCCGCGACGTGCGTGTTGATCAGCGCGCGGGCGGCGAGGCCGTTCGCCGCACCCGCGGAACCCGCGTTGAAGCCGAACCAGCCGAACCACAGGATGCCGGCGCCGATCACGGTCATCGTCAGGTCGTGTGGCGGATGGCGCGTCGACGGATAGCCCTTGCGCTTGCCGAGCACGAGCGCGATGACGAGCGCCGAGATGCCCGACGACAGGTGCACGACCGTGCCGCCGGCGAAGTCGATCGCGCCGAGCTGCTTCAGCCAGCCGTCGTCCTGCCACGACCAGTGCGCGATCGGATCGTAGACCAGCGTCGTCCAGCCGAGCGTGAACAGCGCATACGCCGAGAACTTGAGACGCTCGGCGTACGCGCCCGAGATCAGCGCGGGCGCGATCACGGCGAACATGCACTGGTACGCCACGAACGCGAGCTGCGGGACCTTGACGTCGGCCGACACGATCGCCGTGTCGTCGATGCCCGACAGCCCGAGGAAATCGAGGCCGCCGATGATCCCGTGGAAGCTCGGGCCGAAGCACAGCGTGTAGCCGACGAGGACGAACTGCACGGTCACGAGGCCAAGCGAGAAGAAGCTGTGCATGAACGTCGAGAGCACGTTCTTGCCCTGCACCATGCCGCCGTAGAACATCGCCAGCGCGGGCGTCATCAGCATGACCAGGCCCGCAGAGATCAGCAGCCACGCGGTATCGCCGGAATCCATCCCGTGATCCTGATCGGGAGCGTGTTTCCGGCGCGTAAACGACCGGAAAACACTTGGGTGTTTATGCAGGGATCCGAGGAATTCCGATCACTTGGTGCCGAACAGGCGGTCGCCTGCGTCGCCCAACCCCGGCACGATGTAGCTCTTGTCGTTCAGGCGCTCGTCGATCGACGCCGTGTAGATCGGGATGTCCGGATGCGACGCGTGGAACGTGCGGATGCCCTCGGGGCACGTCAGCAGGCACACGAACTTGATCGAGCGCGGGCCGGTCGCCTTGAGCCGCTCGATCGCGGCGACCGCGGAGTTGCCGGTGGCGAGCATCGGATCGACGACGATCGCATCGCGATCGCCCATCATCTCCGGAACCTTGAAGAAGTACTCGACGGCCTGCTTCGTCTTCGGATCGCGGTAGAGGCCGATGTGACCGACGCGCGCCGACGGCAGGATCTGCAACATGCCGTCGAGGATTCCGTTGCCGGCGCGCAGGATCGAGACGAGCACCGTCTTCTTGCCATCGAGCATCGGCGCCATCATCGGTGCGACCGGCGTCTCGATCTGGATCTTCGTCGTCGGGAGATCGCGGCAGACCTCGTACGCGAGCAGCATGCTGATCTCGCGCAGCAGGTTGCGGAAGTTGCTCGTGCTCGTGTCCTTGCTGCGCATCAGCGACAGCTTGTGTTGGACCAACGGATGGTCGATGACGTGGACAGCGCCTGGGCCTGGCATAGGCGCGCAGGCTATCGCAGGGACGGGTCGTCGCTGACCACGAGCGGATGCTTTTTCCCGCCGTGGAACGAAAGCCGCGTCGCTCGGTCGGCGCGGTAATGCTCGGGAGCCGCCGCGTGCGGATCGATATCGGCGACGCCGGCGCCCATGACCGTGAACGTCGCGCCGACATCGATGCGCATTTCCCGCACGCGGAGCGCGTTCTTGATGCCGGGCGAGATGCCGTTCGCGATCAGGAAACGGTCGAACACCGGGTCCGGTTGCAGCGCCGGATAGAACCGCAGATGTTGCGTCGTCAGGTTCGCGCGCGTGGCATCGACGTAGACGCGCCCGGTGCCGTCGTCGAGGGCGAACGGGATGCCGTGCGCCTGATCCGCGAGCACCTTCCAGTCGCCGCTCCATTTGCGCTCGACGGTCGCGTGATAGTAGACGCACGTCACGCCGCTGATCGGCGCGACGACGACGTGGTCGAGCTCCTTGACCTCGCCGACGATGCGAACGAGCTCGTCCTCGCGAATCGCACCGATCTCGCTGCGCGGCAGCTTCGCGAGCTTGCGGCGGATGCCCTGGCGCGAGCTGCGATACCAGTAGCGCACGATGTAGCCGCCCGAGCCGGCGACCATGCTGATGCCCACGATCATCGCCTCGAGGCTCATCAGAACACCGTGCCGTCGGAGTGGATCCGGATCGGCGGCCCTCCGTCGGGACGGAGCCCTGCGGCCACCGCGCGGCCGGCGGCCCACGTGCCTTCGAGGATGCACGCGAGTGGCAGCTGCAGCGCCGGCTTGCCGAGCTTCTCGCGCACGCCATCGGCCACGCGATCGAGGAGCGCGACGGTGAGCGCACGCCACTCGACGACGATCTCGTCGCCGACCTGATGCACCTCGCCGCGCACGCGGTCGTGCTTCGGCACCAGCACGCCGAGATCGACGAGCAGGCCGCCGTTGCGATATTCGGGCAGGCCGGTCAGCGCGCCCGCTTGCTCGATCGTCATGCCGGCACGTTCGAACGGCTCGTAGAGCGAGTAGGTCAGCCACTGCGACAGCTTGTGAAACGGCACGAGGCCCGCGGTCGGTCCGCTGCCGCCGGCGGCCGGATGGCGCCACACGTCGCCGAGGTTCTCGCCGTCGAGCTCGATGCGGCCCGGCCAGATCGCCGACAGATCTTCGAGCAGGCCGTGCAGGATCTCGGGGGCGGGAATCGCGATCACGCCGAGCGCGCCGAAGTGATCGACGAGCCCGCCGGGTCGCCCGCCGACGAACCGATCGGACTTCGCGAGCGCGTCGCCAAGGGCGCGCACGAGCGCGATCCGGCCGTCGCTGCCCGCGAGCGGATTCTCGGGCGAGGCCTGGAACGCCGCCGCGAGCTTCGCCGGCGGAAGGGCGCGCAACGCGGCTGAGTCGACGCGCAGCGGCCTCGCGGGATCCGCCGAAAACAACCCGCTCTCGAACGCGCGCAGGCTCGCGACGGCGAGACCTTCGGAGCGACCGATCGTCAGCCCGGACTCGCGAAACTTCCACGTGTCGCCGGCACCGGCATCGAGCAGCACCGACACGACGACGAGATCGATCCATGCGCGGGCTCGCTCCTCGCGCGACAGCCCGGCCAGCTTGGCGTCGAGGGCGGCGACGCGATCGACACCACCCGCGCGAAAATGCGCCGTGCGCCCGACGATCGGGATCCGGAGCTCCGGGTATGCCGCGCGCGTGACCTCGATGACCTTGTCGATCACCGCCGGCATCGCGCCGAGCTCGATCGCGAAGTGCGCGAGCGAGCCGGCGATCCCCGCCTCGTAGATCGCCTCGCACCGCGCGCGAATCGCGAGCGGCGAGCGCAGATACGCGAGCGCCGAGCTGGTCACCGGATCACGCTAGCACGCGTCACGAGGTCACCGCGGTCCGTCGTGGAGTTCCGATCACGAGCGGCTTGTCCCCGTCGGCGACCAGCTTGAGCGACGTCGGTGACTCGACGATCGCGAGCCCCTGCACGCTGATCAGCTCGTCGGGATCGATCGTGACCTCCTCGAACGTCGCATTCTCGATCAGTCGCTCGTCGCGCTCGTGCTCGCGCAGGAACAACGCCTCGCGCTCGGGGCGGCGCGGAAACACCGGCGTCGGCTGGAGCTCGAGGTCGGCCTCGGTGCCATCGATCAGCACGGTGCCGATCGACGTCTCGAGCTCGAACGGCACCATCTGTCGCTTCGCGAGCTGCCCCGACAGCACCTTCTTGTCCTCCTCGCCCTCCTTCTGCCACTCGTAGAGATTCGCGTACGCCTCGAACATCACGCAGCGGCGCGCGGACAGCGGCGAGATCAGCGGCTCGCCGATGATCTTCACGGTGCCGGTGATGGTCACGACCTTGCGATCCTCGATCCCGTCGTCGTTGCCGGCGCGGCGCGGCGACCAGCGCACGAGCCGCAGCGTCGAGACCGTTCCGACGGCAAGCCCGCCGACCAGCACCGCGACGACGATCCACATCATCGCGGCGCCCCGATCGTCAGCTGGTGAGCGGGGTGCGGCACGATCCGCGTGCGTGCAGCGGACTGGCGATACCCGGCATTCGTGCTCGCCGGTGCGACCTCGATCGAGACCACGCCGTGGACCGCCACCTTGCGCCCGACCTCGACGCAGACCTCGTCGCACGACACGTCGCGCATCGCCGCCGCGACGCCGCACGCACGTGCGAACGCCGCCTCGCGTTCGACGTGCCGCGGGATCAGCGGAATGATCGGAAACAGCAGCTCGGCGCACTCCGCCTCGACGTGAACGATCCCGTCCTGGGTCTCGAGCTCGAACGCGACGACTTCGGAACGCACGATGTCGGGCGTGGTCTCGGTGGCGGTGAGTCGCGTCCGCGTGCGCGCTTCATATGCGACGCAGCGTTTCCCCGAGATCGGCGCCTCGAGCGTCGGACCGCCCGCTCGCACCGTGCCGACGACGGTGGCGGCCTCGCCGTCGGCGAGCTTGCCGAGGCCGCTATCGAGGCGCGCTTCCGCGCGCCGGCGTCGTCGCGCCTGCTGGACGGTGTAACCGACCCAGCCTACGGCCGCACCGCCGAGCGCGACCAGCGCGATGACGAACTTGACGCTCAGCACGAGTCGGAACTCCGTAACCCTACCGCATGTACGCTACGCTGCGATCGTGAGCCTCGCGGAACGACGCTGGCTGCGGATGTTCACGTTCTGCATCCTGTACGTCGCGCAGGGGGTTCCGTTCGGGTTCATGGCCGTCACGCTGCCCGCGTACATCACGCAGGCGGGCGTCAGCGGTGCCGATCTGTCGTCGGCGTTCGTGATGACGACGCTGCCGTACACGATCAAATGGATCTGGGGCCCGATCATGGACCTCGTCACGATCCCCGCGCTCGGCCGCCGGCGCCCGTGGATCATGTTCGCGCAGCTGATGATGGCGGCGACGGTGCTCGCGATGCTCGCGATCCCCGACCTCACGCGCGATCTCGGACTGCTCGCAGTGGTCATCCTCGTCCACGCCACCTTCAACTCGATGCAGGACGTCGCGGTCGATGCCCTCGCCATCGATCTGCTCGACGAGAACGAGCGAGGTCGCGCGAACGGCCTGATGTATGCGTGCAAGTACGGCGGCGTGATCATCGGTGGCTTTGGCCTCGGTCGGGTGGTCGCCGCCACCGATCTCTCGACCGCCCTGATCATCCAGACCGCGATCCTCCTCGCGATCTTCATGGTCCCGCTCCTCGTGCGCGAACGTTCGGGCCCGCCGCCGCCGCGCGCCGCGATCCGCGACGTGTTCGCCGGGCTCGCGCAGGTCGCGACGCTGCGCACGACGCTCGTCATCGCCGTGTTCATGCTCGTCATCACGCTCGCGAGCGGCGTCCTCGCGATCGCCTCCAACACGCTCTACATCAAGGAGCTCCACTGGCCCGCCGAGAAATACACCGACCTCGCGGGCGGCCTGGCGTACGTCGCGGGGTTCGGCGGCTCGATCCTCGGCGGGTTCGTCGCCGACGCGATCGGTCACAAGCGCCTCGTCGCGCTGGCGTCGATCGGCATGGCGCTCGGCTGGATCCTGTTCGCGCTCGCCAAGCCGATCTGGGATGTCGATGCGCTGATCTACCCGCTCGCCGTCTGGAGCGCGGTCTGCCAGTCGATGATGATCGTGTCGTCGTTCGCACTCTGCATGGACGCCACGTGGACGCGCGTGGCGGCCACGCAGTTCGCCGCGTACATGGCGCTGCAGGCGCTCTCGACGTCCCTCGGTTACAAGCTCGCGCCGAAGGTGCTCGAGATCTTCGAGTACGAGGGCGCCTACGCGGTCGCCGGTCTGGTGCAGATCGGCGTGACGGGGCTGCTGCTGCTCGTGAATCCGGCCGAGATCCGCACGCTGCCGCTCGCCCCGGGCTGGAAGCTCGGCCCGATCGGCATCCTGACCGCGATCGTGTTCGTGGTCGCCGTCGGCATCGTGCCCTTGCTCCTGATCCTCTGATGGAGTCGCCGATCAAGATCGGGATGACGCTCGCGCAGGTGCAAGCCGTCGCGCGAGGCGAGGTCAAGATCGAGCGCCACAGCGACTACTTCGATTACTCGTACGCGTCGTTCGAGCAGGACGGCTGGGAGCACAACGTCCGCTTCGAGGACGACCAGGCAACCGATCACACCTGGGCGACGCGCACGCTCGAGAGCTTCCAGGAGGGACTCGAGCTCGTGGAGCAGCTCGTGACGAGGCTCGGCGCACCGACCGTCGTGTTCGCGTACGACGATCGACTCGAGAACTTCGAATGGGAGTGGGCGGGGATGCCGGTCACGACGGGCACGCTGTCGCTCCAGAACGACGGGACGTGGCACGGCCGCGTCGACGTGCATCGAGAGAAGGTCGGCTATTCGAGGCCGGTGCTCGAGCTCGCGGCGGCCCGCGAGATCGTCGCAGCGATCGACGGGCATCTCGCACGCGTGACGGCCGGCGAGGGCGCGCGTGGCGCCGCGGTCGCGCGGTGGCATGCCGAGCTCGCGGCGCGCCGCGATGGGCTCGAACACTTCCTCGATGTCGTCGCGATCGCGGCGGCACGCACCCCGATCGCCGAGTTTGGAATGCCGGAGCTCCTCGAGCAGGCCGGTTGGCTCGCGCAGCACGCCGAGCTGTTCTCGCACCCGGACGACTGGCGAGATGTGCTCCTGCTCGGAGGCGAGCACAGGTCCGAACGCCATCTCAAATTGAAGGTGCACGTCGCGCGGGAAGGCGAGCGCAGCGTGTCCCTCGTCGAGGGTCCGTTCGCCACCGGGATCTTTCGCGTCTTCGGCGAGTCCGACGAGCGGTACCCGATCGCCGACGCGCTTCCGCTCGCGGACGTCCGGGTCAAGGTGCAGGCACCGACCTACCGTCGCGACGGCATGGAGAACAGGAAACCGACGCTGGTGACCGCGACGTTCGAAGACGTCACCGTGGTGCTCTCGGGGCACGGCGAGGCGCTGGAACGGATCGCCCGCCTGCTCGCGACCCTCCGCGCTCGCAAGCTCAGTTCGCGACCTTGAAGCCGAGCGAGTCGCCGCTGATCACGTCCGACGAGACCTGGCGATAGAGGAACAGCTCGCCGTCGTCGTGCGCGATGCAGAGCGAGGCGCCGGCCGGCATCTGCGCGATGCCCTGGAGAAGGTCGCAGAACGCCCAGGTCTCGGCCTTCTGATCGATCGCGCAATCGGTCATCGAGATCGCATCGGTCTCGGTGCGCATCCCGGCCTGGGTGATCGTCAGCGCCTTGTCGTCGGCGCTCGCCGCCTGGGTGACGAACGGCGTCATCGTCTTCGCCGCGCGACCCGGCTCGCTGTACGTGAGCGCGCACTGCATCGCGGTGGTGACCTGTTCGGCGCGCAGCTCGATGCGCAGCGTGAAGTGATTGGTCACCGTGAAGAACGACGTGGTCTCGTACGTGCCGCTGCCGGATCCCGTGCGCTCGTAGACGCCGGCGAGCTTGTCGTTCGGCGCGCTGTCGTGCTTCGCGAGCAGCTCGGCCGCGGAGGTCGACGGCATGCCTTCATCGCCGAACGGATCACCGTCCATCACCGGGTCGCCACTCGAAGTTCCGCACGCGACGAGCCCTGCCGAGACGATCAGGATCTTCATGGACACGGCGTATAGACCAACTGGTGGGTCCAGGTGGTGAACAATCGCGTTACGCCGATTCAGTCCCGAAACCGCACGGCTTCTTGCACGATGCTGGGCGACGGCAGGTTCGCATCGCGGAAGGCGCGGCCCATCGCGTCGAGGCTGCCGTAGCCGACGTGCCGCGCGACGTCGCTCGGCGTCGCGTGCGGCGCCGACAGGAACAGACAGGCGGCACGCAGGCGGATCACGCGCATCGCATCGCGGAAGCCATCGCCGAACAGCGAGAACGTGCGCGACAGATCGCCGAGATCGCGGCCGAGCTGGCGTAGCGAGAGGCGCGCGATCGTCGCGATCTGCTTGAGCGAGGCCGAGGTCGACATGTCCTCGTAGAGCGGGCGCATGACGGCCCACAGCCGCGCGAACCGCTCGGGCTCGTTCGGGACGACGCTCTCGACGAGGTCGCGCGACAGGATGCCGGCATCGCCGAGCCGGCGGACGAGCTCGATGAGGGCGGCGTCGGACGGTTGCTGCTCGATCGCGGCGTACGCATCCCAGACTGTTTCGGGGAGCTCGAGCTGGCCGTGATCCATGCCGGCGGGGCGGTGCAGATCGCCGACCGGCACGCGCAGCTCGACGATCATCGCGTCCGCGCCGAACGAGCGGAACGTGCGCGCACCCTTGATCACGCGGTCGAACTCGGTCTCGGCGAGCGCCCACGCCTGACGGCCGATGACCGGCGTGCCACCGGCCGGCACGAACGTGCCGCTCATCTGGATGAAGAGATGGGCGACCTTGTTCGGATTCTTCGCGGGTGGCGAGTAGGCGCTGTCGTAGACCAGGCGCGAGCGGCGCACGACGTGCGCGCGCAGCTTGCGCTCGAGGAAGATGTTGCTGTGCAACTTGGCGCCGGCGAACTCGCGATTGCTCGTCGCGGACAGCACGTCACTTGCACTCCAGGACAGCCGCACACGACTTCTGCGGCGAGAACACGCAGTCGACGTGGCGCTGGACCTTGGCGCCGCTGTTCGCGGAGTCGGCTTCGAGCGCGGCACACGCGGCGACGCACTCCTTCTCCTCGAACGGCGTCTTGCTACCGGTCTCTTCGATGCATTCCGCTTCGCGCTTGCAGACCTTGCGGCATTGCTGACTGCGCGGCTCGGTGCACGACCCCAGGAGGGTCAGAACCACGGCGGCGAGCAGGGCGCGAATCACGCCGGCAGTATACGCCGGCCGCGAACGATCACAGGTCTTCGGCCGACTTCAGGATCTCGGCGATGAAGTCCATGCGGATCCGGATCAGCGAGCGGTGGCGGCCGAGGTCGAGCACGTCGATGCGCTCCCCCTGACCCTTGCCGCCGATGCCTTCGACGTCGATGCCTTCGATGCTGATCACGCAGGTCTTGTTCTGGGCGCGGGCCTTCGCGCAATCGTCGGTCGTCATCTTCTTCGCGTCGGCGGGGGCGTCCGCGAGAGCAACTGCAGGAGCAGCGAGGAGCAGGCTGGCCAGGAGAATTCGTCGCATGGCGTGAAGACACGGGGGGTGGGGGTCGGTTGCATCGCGGTTCCGGCCAGTTGCGAATGTGCGTGTGGGCTATTCGGAGCGGCGGTCGGCGAGCTTGCGGGCCTGCTCGCGCCAGCGCTCGAAGTGGCGCTCGATCACCTGGCGATCGGCACGTGCGCGGGCGAGCCGGTCGCGCGCCTGATCGGCCTCGCTCACGCGACCGCGATGCGAGGCTTCGGCGCGGGCACACGCATCGAGCGCGGCCTCGAGATCTCGTCGCAGGCGGGCCGTGAATGCGGCGGCGCGCGCGAGCCCGAGTGCGGTCGCGTGCGGCGGTGCGGCGCGCGCGGCGTCGAGTGCGGCGCGCGCGGCGGCGACGTGCGCGGTGGCCGCGGCGACCGTCTCCGCCGTCGCACGCACCCCGGAGGTGGCAGCTGCGAGATCACCGCGCCGGATGCGTTCCTCGCGGTCTCGCGCATCGCGAACCGGACCTAACCGGTAGCCATCCGTCATCGGTCAGCGTCGATGTTACACTGCGCCCCCATGGTCGATGTCGGGGGAGCACCCATCGATCGCTACGTCGTCCTCGAGCACCTGTCCGAGGGTGGCATGGGGGCGATCTACGTCGGCAAGAAGATGGGCGCCGGCGGGTTCGAGATGGAGGTGGTGCTGAAGCAGCTCCTCCCCGAGTTCACCCAGCAGGAAGAGTTCATCGACCTGTTCCTGCGCGAAGCGAAGCTGTCGGCGACGCTCGACCACGCGAACATCGTCCACACGATCGATCTCGTCACCGCGGGTGGCGAGTACTTCATCGTGATGGAGTACCTGCCGGGCGGCGATCTCCGGACGCTGCTCAAGCGGGCCAAGCGCCGCGGCAAGCGCTTCTCGCCGGCGGCCGCGATCTACATCTGTCGCGAGGTGCTCTCGGCGCTCGCGTACGCCCACGTCAAACGCGACTTCGACGGCCAGCCGCTCAAGCTCATCCATCGCGACGTCTCGCCGTCGAACATCCTCGTGTCGTACGCCGGCGAGGTGAAGCTCACCGACTTCGGCATCGCGAAGGCCGCGACGCACAATTCGCTGTTCTACAAGGTGAAGGGAAAGATCGGCTACATGTCGCCCGAGCAGGCGAAGAGCGAATCGCTCGATCACCGCTCCGATCTGTATTCGCTCGCGGTGTGCATGTACGAGGTGATCACCGGCGAGCGCTTGTTCGTCCACGCCGGCCTCACCACGTCCGCCGACGAGATCTACTCGCAACCGGTGCCGGCGGTGTCGCGCAAGGTGCCGGGCCTGACGCCCGATCTCGACGTCGTGATGGCCAAGGCGCTCGCGATCGATCCCAACATGCGCTACCAGACCGCCGGCGAATTCAACGAAGCGCTGTCGCGCTGCGCGCATCGCAACGGCCTGTTGATGTCGGCGCCGGAGCTCGCCAAGGAGCTGCTCGGTGCGGTCGGCCCGACCGAGCAATGGCGCGACGAGGGCGACGACGACGAAGATTTCGGATACCAGAAGCGCGCAGGCACCGAGGTCTATGACGCGGCCGACGACGAGGAAGAAGACGAGGCGGCGGGGGGACCGATGTCGATCTACGCGCTCGCGACGCGATCGCCGGCGGGCAAGAGCGGCGATCCGCGCGCCTCGCGACCCAAGACCGAGATCGATCGGTTCGCGGGCGTCGAGATGACGTCGATCATCAACATGATCGATCTCGAATCCAAGAATGCGGGGTCGCAGCCCCTCGTCGATCTCAACGTCGGACCTTCCGGACCGCGCCCGTTCGTCGATTCCGGGCCGCAGCCGATGCCGAATTATCAGGCGACGAGCGGCGCGCGTCCCGACACGCCGCCGCCGCTCGAGCGGCACCAGATGCTGCAGAGCCGCAAGCCCACCGCCTCGGTGCGCGACGTCCGGCCCGGCTCGCTGATGCGGCGCCGGCAGTCGAAGATCAGGCCCTGGATGGTGATCGTGGGGATCCTCGTGGCCGCGGGCGTGGCAGGCGCGATCGTCGCGATGTCCGGGCCCGACGTTCCGGGGTTGCAGGGCAAGTAGCGCTGAGCGTACGGGTTTAACGTACCCCGGCGTATTTACACGACTTGCTACCCCAGCTACGATGACCGGGCCGGTTGAGATGTCGCGCGATCGTTCCAACGTAACGGCTCTGCTCGACGACGCGCCGTCGTACTCGCGCCAGAACTCCGGCGGAATCTTCGTCGTGATCAAGGGCCCCGACCGCGGCGAGGCCGTGCGCCTGTCCCGCGAGCCGGTGTCGTTCGGGTCCGGCCCGCAGTGCAGCCTGGTGCTCACCGACAAGACGGTCTCGCGCAAGCACCTCGAAGCCCAGCTGGTCGGTGACGAGGTCCTGATGGTCGACTGCGGCTCGACCAACGGCACGTTCATCCAGGGCTCGCGCTTCGAGAAGATCTCGATCGGCTTCGGCGCCGAGGTGAAGCTCGGCCGCACCGTCATCAAGTTCCTGCCCGACGAGGAGATCGTCGAGCCCGAGCCGTCGGCGCAATCGTCGATGGGGTCGATGGTCGGTGGCGACACCAAGATGCGCCAGATGTTCACGCTGCTCGAGGATGTCGCCTCGACGAGCGCGACCGTCCTGATCGAAGGCGAGACCGGCACCGGCAAAGAGCTGATCGCCGAAGAGATCCACAATCACTCGCCGCGCAAGGACGGCCCGCTGGTCGTGTTCGACTGCGGCAGCGTTCCTCGCGAGCTGATCGAATCGATGCTGTTCGGTCACGTGAAGGGCTCGTTCACCGGCGCGATCACGGATCGCCGCGGCGCGTTCGCCGAAGCCCACGGCGGCACGATCTTCCTCGACGAGATCGGCGAGATGTCGCTCGACCTGCAGCCGTCGCTGCTGCGCGTGCTCGACAAGCGCGCCGTCCGCAAGGTCGGCTCGAACACCTACGAGAAGATCGACGTCCGCGTGGTCGCCGCCACCAACCGCGACCTGCGCGCCGAGGTCGCCAAGAAGGCGTTCCGCGAAGATCTCTACTATCGCCTCGCGGTGATCCGCGTCTCGGTTCCGCCGCTGCGCGAGCGCGGCACCTTTCCAGCACAGTGGGATCCGAAGCTTGGAATTCACGTGACTTGAAGTCGCGG
>JADMIO010549013.1_pt1 | contig 35334 bp, 35 predicted proteins | sample 8958161 | NCBI WGS metagenome assembly JADMIO01 (sample SAMN16585339, study PRJNA669376) | soil metagenome | isolation source: Crop rotation soil | place: USA: Cullars Rotation, Alabama | collected 2011
CGCGCAGGTAGTCGAAGCCGAACTCGTTGTTGGTGCCGTAGGTGATGTCGGCGCGATAGGCCTCGCGCTTCTTGTCGGGGTCCATGTTGGCGAGGTTCACGCCCACCGAGATGCCGAGGAAGCTATAGAGCTTGCCCATCCAGTCCGCGTCGCGCTGCGCGAGGTAGTCGTTGACCGTGACGATGTGAACGCCCTTGCCGGCGATCGCGTTGAGGTAGGCAGGCAGCGTCGACATCAGCGTCTTGCCTTCGCCGGTGCGCATCTCGGCGATCTTGCCGTTGTGCAGGACCATGCCGCCGAGGAGCTGGACGTCGAAGTGGCGCATCTTCAGCGTGCGCACGCCGGCTTCGCGCACCACGGCGAATGCCTCGGGCAGCAACTCGTCGAGCGTCGTGCCGTCGGCGAAGCGCTTGCGGAACTCGTCCGTCTTGGCGCGCAGGGCCTCGTTCGACAGCGCCTTGACCGCGGGCTCCATGGCGTTGATCCGCTCGACGACACGGCCGTACTGCTTGAGCAGGCGCTGGTTGCGGCTGCCGAATATCTTGGTGAGGAACTTGTTGATCATGCTGGCCGGGGTAGGCTGCGGCGTGCGCCGCATAGGAACGGCATAGATGGCGCCGTTGCGAAAAAAATCAAGATTTTAGCACGTAGGCCCCGGCGGCCTGCCGGGGCGGGAACCCTACCGCCGGGCGACGGTTTGCGGGTTCGCGGCGAAGAGGAAGCGGGCGGGGTTCTGCGGAGTGCCCTTGAAGCGGACCTCGAAGTGCAGGTGAGAGCCGGTCGAGCGGCCGGTCGAGCCGACTTCGGCGATCTTGACCCCGCGCTTGATCAGGTCGCCTTCCTTCACGAACATCTTCGAGGTGTGCGCGTACCGGGTGACGAGGTCGTTGCCGTGGTCGACGTCGATCATGTAGCCATATTGCGGATGGAAGCCCGCGAATTGCACCACGCCGCCGGCGGCGGCCACGATGGTGGTGCCGGTGTCGGCGATGAAGTCGATGCCTTCGTGCATCGTGTGCTGCCCCGTGAAGGGGTCGATGCGCACGCCGAAGCTCGAGGCGTTGTAGGTCCCGCTCACCGGCAGCATCGTCGGCAGCAGCTTCTTCTTCACCGCCTGCTCGAACATCTGCGCCTCGAGCACGCCGAGGAGGTCGGTGCGGTTTTCCATCTGGCGCGAAAGAATGTCGAGCTTCTGGTTGAATTCCTGCATCGAGAGGTTTTGCGGCATGAAGCTCACCGGCTGCGCGCCGCCGAGCCCGGGCGACTCGTTGAGGCGGAATTCGCTGGGCTTGATGCCGGCGATCGTCGAGAGCCGGTCGCCGAGCGCATCCAGCCGCGTGAGCTGGGCCTGCATCTCGCCCAGCTTGACCGCCATGACGTTCAGGTTCTGCTGCACGAACTCGCGGGCTTTCTGTGTCTCGCCCTGCTGCGTGGCGGCGACGACCTCGTTCAGGAAGGGAATCTTGGCCTCGCCTGCGATGCGAAGCGTAATCACGTACAGGCCCGCGGTCAGGCCGGCGAGCACGATCGCGCCCATCAGGCCGGAAACGAGCAGGTGGCGCGTGGTGAGGGTGACAGTCCTCGCTTTGGCCAACCGGTCAGAGATTACAATGATCTGCAACTCGCACTCCTCCGAGCAGGGACGATGGCCGCACTCAAAATCAACCGTTTCCTATCGGCACAGGGCGATTTCCAGCCCATAGTCGAGAAAGCGCGCGAAATCGAGGCTTTGTCGAAGCTCCTGAAAGACTTCCTGCCCCCGGAACTGGCTCCCCTGGCTCGCGTCGCTAACTACAAGGACGGCAGGCTTTCCCTTCTTGCGGCCAACGGCCCGACTGCGGCCAAACTTAAGCTCTTATCGGAAAGCCTGGGGGGGTACATCTCGAAACAGCGGACGCAGGTTAATTCAGTTTCGGTGAGGGTGCAACCGACCATTTCCGGCCCTTCCGAGCCCCCGCCGAAGCAGGCCCAGCTTACCAAAACGGCCTTACAGGAACTTGTCGGGCTGTACGCTCGCGTCCCCGACTCCCCGTTCCGCAAGGCTTTGAAAACATTGCTGGAACGGCGGGGCCTCACCGGAACCGGCTAGACCATTACAAGCAGCCGCTCGAAGAAAAGCAGCGCGAGGAAGACGAAGACCGCGGCCAGCGTTACCAGGAAGACGCGCGAGGCGATCCGCAGGTACTTGCGGTTGCCGGTGAACACCCAGGAGAGGGCCAAAATCCCGATCGCGATGACCGCGAGCAGGGCGACGATTCGCAGGACGAGCATGCGCCCTGTCCGGGCTCGCTAGGCGGCCAGGCCTGCCAGGCCGCGGACGCCCGCCGGGGCTTCCTCCGCGCGCTCGAAGCTGACCTTCTCCCAGGCGTCCGGGTGGGCGATCAGCTCGCGCAGCAGGCGGTTATTGAGGGCATGGCCGGACTTGTGCGCGCTGAACGCCCCGAGCAGCGGGTTGCCCAGGAGGTACAGGTCGCCGATCGCGTCCAGCACCTTGTGGCGGATGAACTCGTCGCCGAACCGCAGGCCCTCCGCGTTCAGCACGCGGTATTCGTCCAGCACGACGGCGTTGTCGAGGCCGCCGCCAAGCGCAAGGCCGTCTTCTCGGAGCTGTTCGACGTCCTGCATGAAGCCGAAAGTGCGCGCCCGCGCGATTTCCTTGAGGTAGGACGTCTCTGCAAAGTCGACGGTGACCGACTGGTTGCTCTTTTCGATCACCGGGTGGTTGAAGACGATCGAGAACGACAGCTTGAAGCCGTCGTGCGGATCGAGCCTCGCCCATTTGTCGCCGTCCTTGACCTCCACCCGCTTCTTGATGCGGATGAAGCGCTTCGGGGCGGCTTGCTGCTCGATGCCCGCGGACTGGATGAGGAAGGCGAAAGGCGCAGCGCTGCCATCCATGATCGGCACTTCGGGCCCATCGAGGTCCACGAACACATTGTCGATGCCCAGGCCCGACAAGGCGGACATCAGGTGCTCGACGGTATAGACACGCGCGTCTCCCTGCACGAGGCACGACGAGAGACGCGTCTCGCCCACGGCCTCTGCGCTCGCACGAATGTCGGCCACCGGGTCGAGGTCTACGCGGCGGAAGACGATCCCCGTGTCCGGCTGCGCCGGTCGCAAGACCATCCTGATTTTTTGCCCCGTGTGCAGTCCCACCCCGGTGGAGCGGGTAAGGGACTTCAATGTGCGTTGGCGAAGCATCTTGTGGGAGGGGCGCGTCCGAAGCAGCGGGGTAAATTATAAGTACCTGTTTCAGAACAGAGTGTAGCACATTTGTAAACGCATTGCTGCTATGCAACATCGGAAGAGTGAAGCGACAGCGGAATCCGGCCCGCCCGGCAAGGTCGAGGACCGGATTCCGCCTACTGCAATCGCAGGCTCTCAGTCGGCCTGCTTCCTCAGGAAGGCGGGGATGTCGTACTTGTCGACCCCGCTTTGCGCGAGCGCCTCGGCCTGCCTTGCGCGGTTGTTGCGCATGACCGCCGGCATTTCGAGATGCCCGTAGTCGACGCCCGCGCCCGCGGCCATCACGGGCTGGTTGTCGGTGCCGGTCTTCTGCGTCATGACGAGCTGCGGCTTGGTCTGGCGCTGCGCCATCGCGGCGCCAAGGCCGGTCGCCACCACGGTGACTCGCAGGTTGTCTTCCATCCCCGGGTCGTAGACCGCGCCGAAGATGATCGTCGCGTCGTCCGCGGCGAAGCTGCGCACCGTGTTCATGACCGCCTTGACCTCGCCATGCTTGAGGCTCTCGCGGGTGGCGGTGATGTTGACCAGCACGCCGCGCGCGCCCGAGAGCGTGACGCCTTCGAGCAGCGGGCTGGCGATCGCCTGCTCCGCGGCGATGCGGGCGCGATCGACGCCGGCCATCTGCGCCGAGCCCATCATCGCCATGCCCTGCTCGGACATCACGGTGCGCACGTCCTGGAAGTCGACGTTGACAAGCCCCTCGCGGTTGATGATCTCGGAGATGCCGGCGACCGCGTTGTTGAGGACGTCGTCCGCGGCCTTGAACGCCTCGTCCATCGTGACGTCCTCGCCGAGCACTTCCTCGAGCTTGTCGTTGAGGATCACGATGAGCGCGTCCACGTGCTGGCCGAGCTCCTCGATGCCGGCCTCGGCGAGGCGCATGCGCTTGGTGCCTTCGAACGAGAAAGGCTTGGTCACTACGGCGACCGTGAGGATGCCCATCTCGCGCGCCACCTCCGCGACCACCGGCGCCGCGCCCGTCCCGGTGCCGCCACCCATGCCCGCGGTGATGAACACCATGTTGGCGCCTTCGAGCGATTCCTGGATCAGGCCGCGCTCCTCGATGGCCACCGCGCGCGCTTCCTCGGGCTTCGCGCCCGCGCCCAGGCCGCTGGAGCCGATCTGGATCTGGTTGCGCGCCTGGTTGCGTGCCAGCACCTGCGCGTCGGTGTTCACGGCGATGAACTCGACGCCCTCCACGCCCTTGCCGATCATGTGGTTGACGGCATTCCCGCCTGCGCCGCCGACGCCCACCACCTTGATCACGGGCCCTGTTCCCTGGCTGTCTACGATTTCGAACATTTTATTTTCTCCTTGCCGGTTGAACTGACTGCTTAAGTGAATCGATATGAATCGATGGATCAAAAATTCCGCTGGAACCACTCGCGCATGCGCGCGAGCACTGCCTTGAATGAGCCGCCCTGCCGCATGACCTGCCCCTGCTCCATCTGCGAGGCGCCCTCGAGCAGCAGGCCCATCGCGGTGGCATAGCGGGGGTTGCGCACCACGTCGGCGAGGCCGCCGGAGTACACCGGCAGCCCGATGCGCACGGGCATGTGGAAGATCTCTTCGCCGAGCTCGACCATGCCCTGCATGGTTGCCGAGCCGCCGGTCAGCACCACGCCGGATGAAAGCAGTTCCTCGAACCCGGATTCGCGCAGCACCTTCTGCACCAGCGAGAAGAGCTCCTCGACCCGCGGTTCGATGACTTCGGCCAGCGTCTGTCGCGACATCATCCGCGGCGCCCGCTCGCCGATGCCCGGCACCTCGACCATCTCGTTGGCGTCCGCCAGCTGGCGAAGCGCCACGCCGTGGCGGATCTTGATCGTCTCGGCATCCGGCGTGGGGGTGCGCAGCGCCATTGCGATGTCGTTGGTGATCTGGTCGCCGGCAATCGGGATCACGGCGGTGTGGCGGATCGCGCCGTGCGTGAAGATCGCGATGTCGGTCGTGCCGCCGCCGATGTCGACGAGGCACACGCCGAGGTCTTTCTCGTCCTCCGAGAGCACCGCCCGTGAGGACGCGAGCGGCTGCAGGATCAGGTCGTTCACCTCGAGCCCGCAGCGTCGCACGCACTTGACGATGTTCTGCGCCGAGGACACCGCGCCGGTGACGATGTGCACCTTGACCTCGAGCCGCACGCCGGACATGCCGATCGGCTCGCGCACGTCCTCCTGCCCGTCGATGATGTATTCCTGGCGCAGCACGTGAAGGATCTGCTGGTCGGTGGGGATGTTGACCGCGCGCGCCGTCTCGAGCACGCGGTCGACGTCGAGCGCCGTGACTTCGCGGTCCTTGATCGCGACCATGCCGGTGGAGTTGAAGCTCTTGATATGGCTGCCGGCGATGCCGGTGAACACCGAGGCGATCTTGCAGTCCGCCATGAGCTCGGCCTCCTCGAGCGCGCGCTGGATGGCGCTCACCGTGGCCTCGATGTTGACGACCACGCCTTTCTTGAGCCCCTTGGATTCGTGGCTGCCCATGCCGAGCACCTCCAGGCGGCTGTCGGGCAGGACCTCTGCCACCAGCGCCACCACCTTGGAAGTTCCTATGTCCAGCCCGACCACGAGTTGTTTTGTTTCTTTGGCCATTTTTTCTTTTCGTCAACTCTTCGCTTTTGCAGGACTCGTTCGCTCGAATTCGGGGACGCGCAGCGCGAACCCGTTGGGGTAGCGCAGGTCGACGTATTCATGGCGAAGCGCGATGCGCGCCAGCGTGCGTGGATACGCCGCGGTGAACCGGGCGAGCCGTGCGTCCGCCGAGTCGTTCGCAAGGTCCCGGCCGAGCTCGATGCTCAGGCCGCTGGACAGGCGCAGCTGCCACGCATAGCGCGGCGTGAGGATCACGCGCTCGAGGCTCCCGCCCAGCGGGGCGAGCAGCTCGGCGTAGCGCCGATAGCGGCGGGTGACCTCCGCTTCAGTCCGCGGCGGGCCGGCGAAGATCGGAAGCGCCGCATCGGACTGGCCGGGGAAGCGCTCGCCGAAAGTGTTGACCAGTCCCACGTCGCCCCAGCGCGCGAGCGCGACGTGCTCCTCGAGCCGCACTTCAATGCGGTCCGGCCAGACGCGGCGGACATCGGCCTTGCGCACCCAGGCCAGCTGCTCGAGGCCCTCGCGAAGCGCCTTGAGGTCGACGGCAAAGAAGTTGCCCGCGGTGCGGCCGCGCGTGGCCGCTTCCAGTTCCTCGCGGTTCGTGTGCGCAAGGTCGCCCTGCACGGTGAGCTCGCGCAGCGGGAACCACGGCGAGGTGAGCACCATCCGCGTCCCGGCGAAGGCGAGCAGCACCAGCGCGATCGCGAACAGGGCGTTGGCCGTGAGGTTCAGCAGGCGCGGGTTATCCCACATGCGAGCCCTCGAGAATCTTCACGCAAAGCTGCTCGTAAGTTATGCCCACCGCCCGCGCGGCCATGGGGACCAGCGAATGGTCGGTCATGCCGGGCGAGGTATTCACCTCCAGGAGGTACGCGTTGCCCGCGCCGTCCATCATGACGTCGGCGCGGCCCCAGCCGGTGCAGCCGAGCGCATCGAACGCCTTGAGGCAAATCGCCTGGACTTCGCGCTCCTTGTCCGGCGCAAGGCCGCACGGCACTTCGTATTTCGTGTCGTCGCGCACGTATTTGGCTTCGTAGTCGTAGAAGTCGCGCGTGGTCTCGAGCCGGATCAGGGGAAGCGTCTCGCGTCCCAGAATCGCCCCGGTCAGCTCCATGCCTTCGACGAATTTCTCTGCGATCACTACGCGGTCGTAGTTGACGGCCAGCGCAAACGCTTCCTCGAGATCGCCGGCCTTGCGCACCTTGCTCATGCCGATCGACGAGCCCTCGTTCGCGGGCTTCACCATGATCGGCAGGCCGAGCCTCGCCGCGGCGGCCTTGAAGTCGGTGCGCGAATCGAGCAGCTCGAAGGGCGGCGTCGGCAGGCCGTTGGCCTGCCACAGGAGCTTGGTCCGCAGCTTGTCCATCGCCAGGGCCGAGGCCAGCACGCCGCTGCCGGTATAGGGCAGGCCCAGATACTCGAGCGCGCCCTGGATCGTGCCGTCTTCGCCAAAGCGCCCGTGCAGCGCGATGAAGGCGCGCGAGAAGCGCTCGCCGATCAGCTCGTCGAGGCTGCGTTCGGAAGGGTCGAACGCGTGCGCGTCGATCCCGGACGAGCGCAACGCGGCGAGCACCATGCCGCCGCTCTTCAGCGACACCGGGCGCTCGGCCGACTTGCCGCCCATGAGCACCGCGACCTTGCCGAAATCGGTCATTCGCGCTCCCCGAAAATCCGCACTTCGGGATGCAGGTCGACGCCGGTCTCGGCCATGACCTTCGCGCGCACCGTTTCGATGATTTCCTCGATATCCGCGGCGCGCGCCGCGCCCTTGGGATTGACGATGAAATTGGCGTGCTTTTCCGACACGCGCGCGCCGCCGCGATCGAATCCCTTGAGGCCGCACGATTCGATGAGGCGCGCTGCGTGATCGCCGGGCGGGTTGCGGAAAACGCTGCCGGCGTTCGGCAGCGAGAGCGGCTGCGACGCGATGCGCTTGGTGAGCAGTTCCTTGATCTTCGCGCGCGACGCCTCGCCGTTGCCGGCTGGGAGCCTGAAGTAGGCGCCGACGAACCATTCGTCCACGCCGATGCGGCCGCTCTTCAGCTCGCAGTGACGGTAGGCGATCTCGAAGTCCGCCTTGGGGCGCGACCGGACCGTCCCCGAGCGGTCGATGGTCTCGACGCGCTCGACGATCTCCCATGTCTCGGCGCCGTAGCAGCCTGCATTCATTGCGAGGGCCCCGCCGATGCTGCCCGGGATGCCGGCCAGGAACTCGGCGCCTTCCATGTCGTGGGTTGCCGCAAAGCGCGCGACTTTCGGGCTCGCCACGCCGACTTCGGCATACACCAGCCCGTCGACGAGCTCCGCGTGCTTCGCGGATCCGTGCATGAGGACCACCGTGCCGGCGAAACCGCCGTCGCGCACCAGCGAGTTGCTGCCGAGGCCGAGGAACATCACCGGCTCGCCGGCCGGCAGCTGCCGGAGGAAGGCCGCGAGGTCGTCGCGGTCCGCCGGGGTATACGTGCGCGCGGCCTTGCCGCCGGTGCGCCAGCTGACGTGGCGGCCCATCGGCTCGTCCGATTTCAATTCGCCACGCAACCCCTGCAGTTGGATGAGCTCGGACATGTCCATGCCGCCTACGCGTCTCCGGCCGCGAGCTGCGAGGGCACATTGCCGATCGAGCCCGCGCCCATCGTCACCACCACGTCGCCGTCCCTGGCGACGTTGCGGATCGCCTCGGCCATCTGCGCGATGTCGTCCACGAAGACCGGCTCGACCTTGCCGGCCACGCGGATCGCGCGCACCAGCGCGCGCGAATCGGCCGCCACGATGGGCGCCTCGCCCGCGGCATAGACCTCGGCCAGCAGCACCACGTCGACCGTGGAGAGCACGCGGACGAAATCCTCGAACAGGTCGCGCGTGCGTGTGTAACGATGCGGCTGGAACGCCAGAACGAGCCGGCGGCCGGGGAACGCGCCCCGCGCAGCAGCGATCGTGGCCGCCATTTCCGCCGGGTGATGCCCGTAGTCGTCGATCAGCGTGAAGGTGCCGCCCGCCGCGATCGGGATCTCGCCGTAGCGCTGGAAGCGGCGGCCAACCCCGCGGAATTCCGCGAGCGCCTTGCGGATTGCCGCGTCGCCCACGCCGAGCTCGGTTGCCACGGCGACCGTCGCCAGCGCGTTGAGCACGTTGTGGCCGCCAGGCAGGTTGAGCGTGACCTCGAGCGGGGGCCGGTTCTCGCGCAACACCTTGAAGCGCATCGCGCCGTCCGCATGCGTGAGGTCGACGGCGCGCACCATGGCGTCCTCGCCCAGGCCGTAGGACACGACCGGCTTGGAGACGAACGGCATGATCTCGCGCACGTTGCGGTCGTCGATGCACAGCACCGCGCTGCCGTAGAAGGGCAGGTTCTGCAGGAACTGGATGAACGCCTGCTTCAGCTTGGTGAAATCGTGCTGGTAGGTGTCCATGTGGTCGGCATCGATGTTCGTGACCACTGCCACCACCGGGAGCAGATGCAGGAACGAGGCGTCCGACTCGTCGGCCTCGACCACGATGAAGTCTCCGGCCCCCAGGCGCGCGTTCGAGGCCGAGCTGGTCAGCCGCCCGCCGATCACGTAGGTGGGATCCAGCCCGCCCTCGGCCAGGACGCTCGCGATGAGGCTGGTCGTGGTCGTCTTGCCGTGGGTCCCTGCGATCGCCACGCCCTGCTTGAGGCGCATCAGCTCCGCCAGCATGATCGCGCGCGGCACGACCGGGACGCGCCGGGCGCGCGCCGCGAGCACCTCCGGGTTGTCGTTCTTGACCGCGGTCGACACGACGACCGCGTCCGCATCGGCCACGTTTTCCGCCGCGTGCGAGATCGTCACCTTGGCGCCGAGCTGCTCGAGGCGGCGCGTCGCCGCGTTGGCGGCGAGGTCCGAGCCGCTGACCTCGTAGCCGAGGTTGACGAGCACTTCCGCAATGCCGCTCATGCCGGCCCCGCCGATGCCGACGAAATGGATTCGCCGAACCTTGTGTTTCATGCCCGGGCTCCGATCGCCAGTTGAATGCAGGTTTCCGCCACGAGGCGCGTGGCCTCGGGCTTGCCGAGCGCGCGCGCCTTCTCGGCCATCTCGACGAGCTTGGTGCGGTCGAGCGTCCGGATCAGCCCGGCCAGTTGCGCGGGGTTCATCTCAGACTGCCGGATCAGCATCGCCGCGCCCTTGTCCGCCAGGAAGCGCGCATTCGCCGTTTGGTGGTCGTCGACCGCATGCGGGAAAGGCACCAGCACGCTGGCCATTCCCGCGGCCGACAATTCCGAAACGGTGAGCGCGCCGGCGCGGCAGATCACCAGATCCGCTTCGGCGTAGCGCGCCGCCATGTCGCTGATGAAAGCCACCAGCTCGCCTTCGACGCCTGCGTTTGCATAGGACTTGCGCAGCGCATCGAGGTGTTTTTCGCCGGCCTGGTGGACGACCCGGGGACGATCGGTCTCCGGGATCAGCGCAAGCGCCTTCGGCACGGCCTCGTTGAGGGCCTGCGCACCCAGGCTGCCGCCGACGACGAGGAGCTTGAGCGGGCCGCTGCGGCCGGCAAAGCGCTCACGCGGTGTTTCCACCGCGGCGATATCGGCGCGCACGGGGTTGCCGGTCCACTGCGCGCCCGGCAGCACGCCCGGAAATGCATTCATGGTCTTGTCGGCGACCTTGCCGAGGACCTTGTTAGTCAACCCGGCGATCGCGTTCTGCTCGTGCACCGCGAGCGGCTTGTTCAGGAGCGAGGCCATCATGCCGCCGGGAAACGCGACGTAGCCGCCCATGCCGAGCACGACGTCGGGGCGCAAAGTGAAAATCGCCCGCGCGCTTTGCCAGAAAGCGATCAGCAGGTTCGCCGGCAAGAGCGCTTTCTTAAGCAGGCCCTTGCCGCGCAGCGGACTGGCGTGGATCCACGCCATCTCGATGCCATGGCCCGGGACGAGCCGCGATTCCATGCCGCTGCGCGAGCCCATCCAGATGACGCGCCAGCCGAGCGCGCGCATGAAATCGGCGACCGCGAGGCCGGGGAACACGTGGCCGCCGGTCCCGCCTGCCATGATGAGGATGGTCTTCCCCAAGCCGCCCTGGGTGCCGGTGGCGATCATGCGGGCCGGCCTTTCGCGAGCTGCCGGCCTTCCCAGTCGATGCGCAGCAGGATGGCCAGGGCCACGCAGTTCACCAGCAGCCCGGAGCCGCCGAAGCTCATGAGCGGCAGCGTGAGGCCCTTGGTGGGCAGGAGGCCGGTGTTCACGCCCATGTTGATGAGCGTCTGGAAGCCGATCCAGATGCCGATGCCTTGCGCCGCGAGCGCGGCGAAGTGTCGATCCTGCAGCGCAGCCTGCCGGCCGATAGCGAACGCCCGGAACACGAGCCAGACGAAGAGCCCGATCACCAGCGCCACGCCGACCAGCCCGAGCTCCTCGGCGATGACCGCGAGCAGGAAGTCCGTGTGCGCCTCCGGCAGGTAGTGAAGCTTCTCGACGCTCGCGCCAAGGCCTACGCCGAACCACTCGCCGCGGCCGAATGCGATCAGCGCATGCGAGAGCTGGTAGCCCTTGCCGAAGGCGTCGGACCAGGGATCCATGAAGCCGAAGATGCGTTGCATGCGATAAGGCGAGGAAAGCACCAGCGCCGCGAATCCGACCGCTAGCATCGCGACGAGGGCAACGAAGTGCTTTCCGTTCATGCCGCCGAGGAACAGGATGCCGAACGTGGTCACCGCGACGACCACCAGCGCGCCGAAGTCCGGCTCTCGCAAAAGCAGCCAGGACACGGCGAGCATCACTCCCAGCATCGGCAGCAGGCCTTTCTGGAAGCTTTTCATGACTGCATGCTTGCGCACCGTGTAATCGGCGGCATAGAGCACCGCCGCGAGCTTCATGAGCTCGGAGGGCTGCAGGTTGAAGATCACGAGGTTGAGCCAGCGGCGCGCGCCATTGACCTCGCGGCCGATGCCGGGCACGAGCACCAGCACGAGGAGCACCAGGCCGCCGAGGAAGAACCAGGGGGCGCCCTTCTGCCAGAAGCCCACCGGCACCATGAAAGTCAGGAGCGCGGCAAGGAGCGCCATGGCGAGAAAGATGCTCTGGCGCACGAGGAAGTATGCGGAGTTGCCCGCGGTAAAGCGGCTCGACTCGGCGATCGCGATCGACGCTGAATAAACCATCACGAGGCCCGTAGCCACGAGCAGGAAAGCCGCCCAGGTCAGGGACCGGTCGTATTCGGGCATCGCCGGTTGGGCGAACACGTAGCTAGCCACGCGCACCCTCCAGCGCCCTGACCGCGGCCGAGAAGGCATCGCCCCGATGCTCGTAGTCGCGGAACATGTCGAAGCTCGAGCAGGCGGGCGACAGCAGCACCGCCTCGTGCTCGCGCGCCTCGAGCGAAGCGCGCCTGACCGCCTCCTCGAGGCTCGAGCAGCGCTCCGAGCGCACGCCGCTCGGCGCGATGGCCGCTTCGATGCGGCGCGCATCCTGCCCGATCAGGCAGACCATGCGCGCATGCTCGCCGACGGGCTGGGCCAGCGGCGTGAAGTCCTGGCCTTTGCCGATGCCCCCTGCGATCAGGATGACCGGGTGGTCCATGCCGGCGCGTGCGCCCTGCGTGGCGATGCCCTCGAGCGCCGCAATCGTCGCGCCCACGTTGGTGCCTTTCGAATCGTCGTAGTACTCGACACCCCGAATCGTCGCGACCTTCTCCAGCCGGTGACGCAGGCCCTGGAAGGTGGCGACCGCCTTCACCAGCGGCGCCTGCGCGACGCCGATCGCGCGCGCCAGCGCCATGGCGGCCATGACGTTCGCGGCGTTATGCCAGCCGCGGACCGGCAGCGCATCGACCTCGATCAGCGCCTCGGCGCCTTCGGCGATCCATTTCCTGCCGCCGGAATCGATGCAGCCGAAATCCGCCTTGCCCTGCGGCACGCCGAGGCCGAAGGTGACCTGCTTACGGCCACCCGCGCCCATCGCCATCGAGGCGGGGTCATCGCGATTGAGGACCTGCACGCCGCTGCCAAGGAAAATGCGCGCCTTGGCCTCGCCGTAAGCGGCGAGCGACGGATAGCGGTCCAAATGGTCTTCGGAGAGGTTGAGCATCGTGGCTGCGTCCGCCGCGAGCGACCAGGTCGTCTCGAGCTGGTAGCTGGAGAGCTCCAACACCCAGGCGTCCGGCATGCGGCCGGCATCTAGCCGCGCGCAAAACGCATCCAGCACCGCCGGCGCAATGTTGCCGGCCACCTCGATATCGAGCCCGGCACCGCGCAGCAGGTGCGCCGTGAGCGACGTGACCGTGGTCTTGCCATTGGTGCCGGTGATCGCAACCAGCTTCTTGCGCCCGAGCGCTTCCAGGCCCCAGGCGAAGAGTTCGATGTCGCCGCAGACCGGGAGGCCGGCGGAGGTCGCCTCCCGCACCACCTCCTGTTCGAGCGGCAGGCCCGGGCTCACGCAGACCAGGTCGACGCCCTCGAGCAGGCGCAGCGTCAGCGGCCCGCAGGCCGCCTCGGCCGAGGGCACCTGCGACTTGAGCGCGGCGAGGCACGGCGGCTCGGCGCGCGTGTCCGCGACACGCACCCGGCCGCCTTCGCGCGCCACCCACTTCGCGACCGAGAGCCCGGTGGCGCCGAGTCCAAGCACGAGCACGCGCTTGCCCGAGAGCGGCATGGGGCGCGGCCGTACTAGCGACGCGAAGGCCGGCTTGAGGGAAGGCGATGGGGTCTGGGCTTCAGCCATTTACCTGAGCTTCAGCGTCGATAGGCCGAACAGCACGAGCATCATGGTGATGATCCAGAACCGCACCACCACCTGCGATTCCTTCCAGCCTTCCAGTTCGTAGTGGTGATGCAGCGGCGCCATGCGGAAGATGCGCTTGCCGCCGGTGACCTTGAAATAGATCACCTGGATCATCACCGAGAGCGTCTCGGCGACGAACACGCCGCCCATGATGAAGAGCACGATCTCCTGGCGCACGATCACCGCGATCGTGCCCAGCGCCGCGCCGAGCGCGAGCGCGCCCACGTCGCCCATGAAGACCTCGGCCGGATAGGCGTTGAACCACAGGAACCCGAGGCCCGCGCCGGCCATCGCGCCACAGAAGACGATCAACTCGCCTGCGCCGGGGACGTAAGGAATCCCGAGATACTTGGAGAACACCGCGTGGCCGGCGACGTACGCGAAGATGCCCAGGCCGCTGCCGACCATCACGGTGGGCATGATCGCGAGGCCGTCGAGGCCGTCGGTGAGGTTGACCGCGTTGGAGGTGCCGACGATGACGCAATACGTGAGCACGATGAAGCCGATCGTCCCCAGCGGATAGGCGATGTGCTTGAAGAACGGCACGATCACCTCGTTGAAGGCCGGCAGCGAACCCGCAGTGGTGGCGAGGTAGCCGGCGGCGGCCAGCCCGAACACCGATTGCCAGAACAGCTTGGCGCGCGCGGAAAGCCCCTTGGGGTTGCGATAGACCACCTTGCGGTAATCGTCGACCCAGCCGATGCAGCCGAAAGCGACGGTGACCAGCAGCACCACCCACAGGAACTTGTTGCGCAAGTCGCCCCACAGCAGGGTGGTGAAGAAGATCGACAGCAGGATCAGCGCGCCGCCCATCGTCGGCGTGCCCGCCTTGGTGAGGTGGGAGCGCGGGCCGTCGTCGCGGACCGACTGGCCGATCTTGTAGGCCGTGAGCTTGCGGATGACCAGGGGCCCGAGGATCAGCGAGATCGCCAGGGCCGTGAGGCACGAGAGCACCGCGCGCAGCGTGATGTAGTTGAAGACGTTGAACAGGCGCACGTCTTTGGCCAGCCATTGGGCAAGTTCGAGCAGCATCAGTGCGCCTCCGCCGTGTGATTCCTGCCGGCACCGGTGAGCCCGGCCACCACCCGTTCCATGCGCATGAAGCGCGACCCCTTAACCAGAACCGTCGTGCCCGGGTCGCGCACTCGCTCGAGCGCCGCGGCGAGATCCTCGATCGTGGCGAAATGGCGCGCGCCGGCCCCGAACGCGGCGACCGTGTGCGCGGTGGACTCGCCGAGCGCGAGCACGCTCGAGATGCCGCGCTCCCTCGCGTAGCGCCCGACTTCGCTGTGGAAATCCGGTCCCTCGTCGCCGACTTCGCCCATGTCGCCGAGCACGAGCACCGTGCGTCCGCTGGCGCCGGCGAGCACGTCGATCGCCGCGCGCACCGAATCCGGGTTGGCGTTGTAGCTGTCGTCGATGACCGTCATCCCCTCGCCGGTCTTCTTGACCTGCAAGCGGCCGGTGTACGGGCGGAATTCCGAAAGGCCCCGGCCGATGGCCTCGGGGGCGATGCCGGCCGCATGCGCGGACGCTGCGGCCGCGAGAGCATTCATGACGTTGTGCAGCCCGGGGATCGCAAGCGTAGCGGTCACTTCCCCGGCGCTGGTCGTGATGCGGATCGACGACGAAAGCGGCTTCAGCTCATAGACGCCGGTAATCGCCGCGCCACGCTCGAGCGAGAAGTCGATCACCCGGCGCCCCTTGGCCGCGGCGCGAAACGTCGCCGCATGCGCGTCGTCGGCATTGATGACCGCAGTGCCTGCCTCCGGCAGGGCGCGCAGGATCGCGGCGTTTTCCTCCGCGACCTCCTCGACCGAACCCATGAACTCGAGGTGCTCGCGCTGGGCGTTGGTGACCACGGCCACGCTCGGCCTCGCGATTTCCGCCAGGTAAGCGATCTCGCCCTTGTGGTTCATGCCCAGCTCGATCGCGCACCATTTGTGGTTCGGCCGCAGGCGCAGCAGCGTGAGCGGCAGGCCGATGTCGTTGTTGAGGTTGCCCGTGGTGGCGAGGATGCGATCGTCCCCCGCCGCAGCGCGCAGGATGCTCGCGATCATTTCCTTGGTGGTGGTCTTGCCGTTCGAGCCGGCGATGCCGATCAGCATCGGCGCAAAGCGCGAGCGCCAATGCCGCGCGAGCGCGCCGAGCGCGAGGCGCGTGTCGTCGACGACGATCAGCGGCAGCGGGGCGCCGGCCGCGTCGAACTTGCGGTCGACCAGGGCCGCGGCCGCGCCGCTTCGCGCCACGGCGGCAACGAAGCCGTGCCCGTCGTACTTCTCGCCGCGCAACGCGACGAAGAGCTCGCCCGGGCCGATCGTGCGGCTGTCGGTGGACACGCCGGTGAATTCGCAGTCGGCCCCGGTGCTCGAGCCGCCAAGCACGCGAGCGGCCTCGGACACGCGCATCATCGCTGCCTCCAGGCCGCGATCGACTGCTCGGCGACGACGACATCGGAGAACGGGAGCTTGCGCCCGGCGATTTCCTGGTAAGTCTCGTGGCCCTTGCCGGCGATCAGCACGACGTCGCCGGCCTTCGCATTACGGATCGCCGCGGCGATCGCCTTCGCGCGGTCGGGCTCGCTGTCGTGCTCGACGCTCACGCCGGCGCGGATCGCCTCGATGATCGTGCCGGGGTCCTCATTGCGCGGATTGTCGGAGGTAATCACGATGCGGTCGGCCAGGCGCGAGGCGACTTCGCCCATGCGCGGGCGCTTGGTCGCATCGCGGTTGCCGCCGGCGCCGAACACCGCGATCAGGCGTCCCTTGCCGGCGTCGGCCACGGGGCGCAATGCCTGCAGGACCTTTTCGAGCGCGTCCGGGGTGTGCGCATAGTCGACGACCGCCAGCGGGCGCTTGCCGCCGCCGATGCGCTGCATGCGGCCGGGCACGTCCGGCAGGGTTGCGATCGCGGTAAGCGCGCTGTCGAAATCGAGGCCCTTGGCGAGCAGGCAGCCGAGCACGCCGAGGATGTTCGAGACATTGAAGCGCCCGAGCTGCTGCAGGGTCGCCGTGCGGTCGCCCCAGCTCGTGGCCAGCGCGACTTCGGTCTCGCCCGGGCCGATGCGCAGGTCGCTGGCCGAAATGAACTGGGTCACGCCGGGCACAGCCGGCCGGGCTGCCAGGCTGTAGCCGGTCACCGGCACGCCGCGCTCGGACATGCGCTGCGCCAGCCGCACGCCGACCGGGTCGTCGAGGTTCAGCACGGCGTTCTTGAGCGACGCGAACTCGAAGAGCTTCGCCTTGGCGGCAGCGTAGGCTTCCATGGTTCCATGGAAGTCGAGGTGATCATGCGTGAGGTTCGTAAACAGTGCGCAATCGAACCGAACGCCGTTGACGCGTCCCTGGACCAGCCCGTGGGAGGACACCTCCATGGCCACGGCGGCGGCGCCTTCCTGCAGGAACTCGGCCAGCAGCCGGTGCAGCTCGAGGGTGTCCGGGGTGGTGTTGCCGAGGTCCACCGAGTGGCCGCGAAGCCTCGCGCCGATGGTGCCGATCACGCCGCACTCCTCGCCGCGACCGGAAAGCGCCGCCGCAATCCACTGCGTGCAGGAGGTCTTGCCGTTGGTGCCGGTAACGCCGCACATCCAGAGGGATTCCGACGGCTGCCCGTAGAACTGGTGCGCGAGCTCGCCGGCCTCCTGTTTGAGGTCCCGCACGCCGACGTTCGGCACCGCCCAGGCGGGGTCCCAGGCGAACCCTTCGGACTCCCAGACGACCGCAGACGCACCCTTGGCCAGGGCGTCGGCGATATGCCGGCGCCCATCGGCCGTCTCGCCCGGGTAGGCAAAAAAGGCCGCCCCCGGCATCGCGCGCCGGCTGTCGGAAACGATGCGGTCGATCATCGCTCCCTGGTCAGCCAATGAGCCGAATACGTCCACTCTCCCATCCCGTCCAGGTAAGGGCGCTGGCCGCCGCAGCAGCCGCCGAGCACGCCCTTGGTCGATAAAACGGCTTCCACGATGGCCAGCAGGATGCGCATCAGGTGCCCTCCTTCAGTTCTTCCCCGTCGCCCGGCAGCTCGATCGGCTGCATCGGCGCGTCGGGCGGGACGCCGAGGCGCCGCAACGCGCCCTGCATCACCTGGGCGAAGGCCGGGGCCGCGACCGCGCCGCCGTAGTACTGGCCGTTGGAAGGCTCGTCGATCATCACCGCGATCACGACACGCGGGTCCGAGACCGGCGCAAACCCGACGAACGACGAGATGTACTTGTGCGCCGCATACGCGCGGTTCTCCTGTTTGTGCGCGGTCCCGGTTTTTCCGGCAACGCGGTATCCCATTACGCGGGCGCGCGGCGCAGTGCCCCCGGCCTGGACGGCCATCTCGAGCATCTGCCTCACCGCGCGCGCTGTTTCTGCAGAAATTACACGCCGGCCTGCTACCGGCATGTCTGCTTTGACGAGCGTGAGGGGCATCAGTTCGCCGTCGCGCGCAAAGATGCTGTAGGCCCGCGCCAGCTGGATCAGCGACACCGAGATCCCGTGCCCGTAGGACATCGTCGCCTGCTCGATCGGCCGCCAGGTCTTCCAGTCGCGTACCTTGCCGTGAGCCTCGCCGGGAAAGCCGAGCGCGGGCGGCGTGCCGAAGCCGACGCGCTTGAAGAGGTCCCACATGTCCTCGCGCGGCAGGCCGAGGGCGATCTTGGCCGCGCCGACGTTGGAGGATTTCTGGATCACCTGGGCGACGCTGAGCGCGCCGGACGGGTGCGCGTCGCTGATCGTGTAGTTGGCGATCGTGTATTTGCCGGGCGCGGTCTGGATCATCGTGTCCGGCCGCACGCGTCCCTCGTCCACTGCCAGCGCAATGGTGAAGGGCTTGAGCGTCGAGCCCGGCTCGAAGGTGTCGGTCATGACCCGGTTGCGAAGCTGCGCGCCGGTGAGCTTGCCGCGGTTGTTCGGGTTGTAGGACGGCATGTTGGCGAGCGCCAGGATCTCGCCGGTCCGAATATCGATCGCGACGATCGCGCCGGCCTTGGCCTTGTGCGCCTCGACCGTGGCCTTGAGCACGCCGAACGCGATGTTCTGGATCTTGCCGTCGATCGACAGCGTGAGGTCCTTGCCGTCCTGCGCGCCGCGGATCGATTCGATGTCCTCGACGATGCGGCCGAGGCGGTCCTTGATGACGCGGCGGCTGCCGGCCTTGCCCCCAAGCGAGCCCTGGAAGGCGAGCTCGATGCCTTCCTGGCCCTCGTCGCCGACCCCGGTGAAGCCGATCACGTGCGCCATGCCGTCGCCGCCCGGGTAGTAGCGCCGGTACTCGCGTTGCGAAAAGATGCCGCGGATGCCGAGCTCGACGACCTGCTCGGCCTGCTCCGGCGGGATCTGGCGGCGCAGGTAGATGAAATCGCGCGTCGTGTCGGCGAATTTCCTTTCGAGGTCGTCCGCATCCAGCGCGAGGATGCGCGCAAGCTTCTTCAGCTGTTCCGGGGTCGCCTTGACGTCTTCGGGGATCGCCCAGATCGACTTGACCGGCGTCGAGATCGCGACCGCCTCGCCGTTGCGGTCGAGGATGCGGCCGCGCGTGGCGGGCACTTCGAGCACGCGGGAGAACCGTGACTCGCCCTTCATCTGCAGGAAATCCGTGTTCACCGCCTGCAGGTAGACCGCGCGCCCTGCGAGCACGCCAAAGGCCGCGACCAGCGCGAAGAGCACGAAGCGCGCGCGCCACACCGGGAGCCGCACGAACACCGGCGCGGCGGCGACGCTCACTTGGCCGCCTCCTCGGCGTTGACCAGGCGCACGCGGCGCGGATCCGGCGCGCGCATGCCGAGCGCCGACACGGCGATCTTCTCGACGCGCGAATGCAGGCCCCAGGTGCTCGCCTCGAGCTGCAGCTGGCCGTACTCGATGTCGAGGTTGCGCGCCCGCTCCTGCTCGCGCTCGAGGTCCGAAAAAAGCTTGCGCGCCTTGTGCTGCGATGTGACCAGCCCGAGCGCGCAGGCCACGAGCACCGCGAGCAGCACGAGATTCAGTTTCGCCACGGCGCTCCCGTGCGTTCCGCGACGCGCATGGTCGCGCTGCGCGCGCGGGGATTGGCGCGCACCTCGGTCGTGCCGGCTTTGATCGCCTTTCCCACGGGCTTCAGGAGCGGCTGCGGCATCTCGCTTGCGCGCAGCGGCAGGTCGCGCGGCAGGTCGGGCATCCCGCACGAGCGGATGAAATTCTTCACGATGCGGTCCTCGAGCGAATGGAAGCTGATGACCGCAAGGCGCCCGCCGGGCGCAACGCGCTGCGCGGCGAGCGGCAGGCTCAGCGACACTTCCTCAAGCTCCCGATTGACGTAAATCCGTAGAGCCTGGAAGGTGCGCGTCGCCGGATCCTGCCCGGCCTCGCGTGTGCGGACCGCTTCACCCACGAGATGGGCAAGTTGCCTTGTGCGCCCGAGAGGCTCGGCTGCCCGAGCAGCAACAATCGCCGCTGCAATCTGTTTAGCAAACCGTTCTTCGCCATAGTCCCGGATGACCTCCCTGATGTCGGACTCGCTCGCCGTCGCCAGCCATTGCGCGGCCGACTGCCCGCGCGTCGGGTCCATGCGCATGTCCAGCGGCCCGTCCATGCGAAACGAAAATCCGCGGCTCGCGTCGTCGATCTGCGGCGAGGACACGCCCAGGTCGAAGAGCGCGCCGTCCAGCTGCGGGATGCCGAGCGAATCCAGCACCTGCGCCAATTCCGAAAACGGCGAATGCGAGATCGAGAACCTCGGGTCCGAAATCGACGCCGCCTCGGCGACCGCTTCCGGGTCGCGATCCAGCGCGACCAGCCGGCCGCGCGGCCCCAGATGCGCGAGGATTGCGCGCGAGTGCCCGCCTCGCCCGAACGTCGCATCGAGATATGTGCCCTCGGGCCGCACCGCGAGCGCGTCGATCGCCTCGGTCAAGAGAACCGCACTGTGCCCGGCGCCGCGTTTGGCCATCGGTTGCTCGGCCATCGATAGTGGGTTGGGGATTTCTCGCCCTGGTCACAGCGAGAAATCCTCCATGCCCGGAGGGGGCGCGCCGATCGGCTGCGCCATGGCCTGCGAGAGCTTGGCGGACCACTGGCCGTGATCCCACAGCTCGAAGTAGCTGCCCTGGCCGTACATCACCAGCTCGCGATCGAGCTTGGCGTACATGCGAAGCGCGGCCGAAATCAGGATGCGGCCGGAGGCGTCCGGCGTAACGTGCTCCTCGTGGCCGAGCAGCAGCCGCTTCCACCAGCTCGCTTGCGAATTCAGTGAAGGGAATTTCTCGACGCGCTCCCTCACGGGCTCCCACGCATCCATCGGGTAGAGCAGCACGCAACCCTCGGGGTGCGCAGTGAGCACCAGTTCGCGCTTGCTCGCGGCGAGCGAGTCCCGGTGGCGCGTGGGCAAGGCGAGCCGCCCCTTCGCGTCCAGCGTAATGACCGTTGCGCCGTGAAATGTGCCGCCCATCGACTTTGTCCCGGGGCGAACCGATCCCTAACATCCAAGATTCGCCACTTTTTTCTACCTTTTCCCACTTTATGTGAAGCCAGAATTCGGGTCAAGGATTTTTTCTTATTTCCAACAAGGACTTAGCCGCGCTTTTTAGGCTGGATTCCTTAAAACGATAGTGTATAAAAATCAGTTAGTTAAAAAATCTATCGAAAGTAAACTCTCACCCCCTTGCGGCCGGAGCGAGACGTTGGGTGCCCTTGCGGGTGCGGCCCTCTAGAATCACGCGATGATCAATAAAATCGTTGGCTCACTCCAGGAAGCGGTCGCCGGCATCGCCGACGGCTCCACCATCCTCATCGGCGGCTTCGGCGGCGCAGGCATGCCCTCCGAGCTCATGAGCGCGCTGATCGTGCAAGGCGCGCGCAACCTCACCGTCGTCAACAACAACGCAGGCAACGGCGACACCGGCCTCGCGGCGCTGATCGCGGCTAAGCAGGTGAAGAAGATCATTTGCTCGTTTCCGCGCCAGGCCGACTCGTGGCATTTCGACAAGGCGTATCGCTCGGGCGAGCTCGAGCTCGAACTTGTTCCGCAAGGCACGCTCGCGGAGCGCATTCGCGCGGCTGGCGCGGGCATCGGCGCGTTCTTCACGCCGACGGCCTACGGCACGCTGCTCGCAGAGGGAAAGGAGACGCGCCGCATAGGAGACCGCGACTACGTTCTCGAGCAGCCGATCCACGCGGACTACGCGCTCATCAAGGCCGACCGCGGCGACCGCTGGGGCAACCTCACCTACCGCATGACGGCGCGCAATTTCGGGCCGATCATGGCGAGCGCCGCAAAATGCACCATCGCGCAGGTGCGCGAAACGGTCGAGCTCGGCGGGCTCGACCCCGAGTCGGTGGTCACCCCGGGCATCTTCGTCAAGCGCGTCGTCGGCGTAGGCGCACCGTCACAAGGAAAAGCGGCATGAAAAAGATGGACCGCAACCAGATCGCGGCGCGCGTCGCGCGCGACATCCCGGAAGGCGCGTACGTGAACCTCGGCATCGGCCTGCCGACGCTCGTCGCAAACCACATCCCGCAGGGCCGCGAAGTGCTGCTGCACAGCGAGAACGGGGTGCTCGGCGTGGGGCCCAAGCCCGCCCCCGGCCAGGAAGACGGCGACCTCGTCAACGCCGGCAAGGAGCCGGTGACGCTGCTCGCGGGCGGCTCGTTCTTCCACCATGCAGATTCATTCGCCATGATCCGCGGCCGCCATCTCGACTTCTGCGTGCTCGGCGCGTTCCAGGTCGCGGTAAACGGCGACCTCGCCAACTGGCACACCGGCGCGCCGGATGCGATTCCCGCGGTCGGCGGCGCCATGGACCTCGCGGTCGGCGCGAAAAACGTTTTCGTGATGATGGAGCACCTCACCAAGAGCGGCGAGAGCAAGATCGTCGAGCGGTGCAGCTATCCGCTCACCGGCGCGGCTTGCGTCAACCGCATCTACACCGACCTCGCGGTGATCGACGTGCGCCCTGACGGCCTGCATGTCCTCGACATGGCCGAGGGGCTCGACTTCACCGAGCTCCAGCGCCTCACCGGCGTGCCGCTCAAGCAAGCCAAGGCACCTGCCCTCAGCGCGGCTTGACGCGCTCCTTACTGGGGCTTGATGCCGGCGGCCTTTACCACGCGCGCGTAATCGTCGATCTCGCTGCGCACGAAGCGGGCGAATTCGTCCGGCGGCATGTCCATCGGGTCATTGCCCAGGCTGGCGAGCTTCTCGCGCACGCCGGGATCCGCGATCGCGCGCCGCACGTCGGCGGAAATCTTGGCGACGATCTCGGCAGGCGTGCCCGCCGGCGCCCAGACGCCGAACCATAACGGCGAATCGGCATTCTTCACGCCGGCTTCCGAAGTCGTCGGCACCTCCGGCAGCTGCGAGCTGCGTCGCACGCTGCTCACCGCCAGCGGCCGCAGCTTGCCGCTGCGGATATTCGCCATCGCGGCCGAAATCGGCGCCCAGTAAACATCCACCGAGCCGCCCATCAGCGCGGTGATCACTTCGGGCGTGCCCTTGAACGGCACCTGGGTGACGGAGATGCCCGAAGCGGCCACGAATTTCTCGGTCGACAAGTGCGTGCCGCTGCCGATCCCGGCGTGGCCGAAGTTGATCGCCCCCGGCTTGGCCCTCGCCGCGGCGAGGAGGTCGGCGACCGACTTGACCGGCGAGGCGGCTGAAACGACGAGGACGTTTGGTTGAACCGCCAGCGGGACGATGTCGACGAAGTCCCGCGTCGTTTCATAGGGCAGCTTCGCGTAGATCGCCGGATTCACGGAGTGCGCCGACGAGTTGATCAGCAGCGTGTAGCCATCCGGCGCGGCGCGCGCGACGATCGCGGAGCCGATCGAGCCGCCGGCGCCTGCGCGATTCTCCGCCACGACGGGCTGGCCCCAGTACTCCGATACCTTCTGCATCACGACCCGCCCGACGATATCGGTCGAACTGCCCGGCGTGAACGAGATGATCGCGTGCACCGGCTTCGACGGATACCCTTGCGCGATCGCCTGCGTCGCGAAGACCGCAGCGAGCCCTGCCACCAGCTTCAGAAAAGCCTGCATTTACCTGCCTCCTTTGACGACGAGTTCGATGCGGCGCCGGACCCGCGCTGCCGCTTCCGTGTCCCCCGCGCTGAGCGCGCGTTTTTCTTCGACGCCGAGCCACGCCAGCAGCGGCCGCCGCCAGCCGTTGGCCGAGGCCGTTTCCACGGCAGCGGGGATCGCCGCCGGGGTGATTTTTTCGGCGCGCAGCAACGCCCCCGCCGCGACCAGGCGCGCCACCGGATCCGGCGGCAGGGCACCGCCGGCTAGCACCGGCTGGTGATGCGCCGGGAGCAGCTTGGCGTCGAGCCCCTGCCAGCGGCCGGCCAGGTAGTTTGCATAGGCGCGTTCCTGCGCACCGGCATCGACGGCAAAGGGTTGAAACCCCGGACAGTCGTTGAACGCCAGGCTCGCCACCTGGACCGCGCAATACGCAAGCTCGATGCGAGCCGCGATTTCGGGGCGCCCGGTCGCCGCAACCTCGGCGCGGGCTCGCGCAAGCTCGGCCTCCGCAGCGCGCGTATTCCCTTCGAGATAAGCCGCCTCGAAATTCTTCAGCGCGAGATGCGCGTTCGTTTGCCAGTTCGGTGCCGGCGGTGCCGATCCGGCGCACGCTGCAACCAGGCTGGCAATCACGAGAAGGAAGCGGGTCCTCATGGGAGCTTGAGCTCGGTGTCGCGCTTGAACGGCCACTTGCGGTTCACCTCGTCGATCAAGGCAGCGACCTTGCGCAGGCTCGCGTCGACCTCCGCCCGCAGGCCTGCGAGGGTGTCGGTCGCGCCGCGCACGCTGGCGCTGGTCTTTTGCGCGTCCGCCAGCACCGCGTCGGCTTTCTTGAGGCTCTCGCGCGCGTCCGAAAGCATGGCGTTCAGCTGCACCACGGCCTTTTGGGTTTCGTCCATTACGCCGTCGCGCCCGAACACCCGCTGGTCGGCCTTCACGAGCGTCTGGTCGAGCCGGGCCGAAACGCCCGAGAGCGAATCCAGCAGCTTGTTGGTGCGATCGACTGCGGCCATGACCTTGCGCGCGTTTTCCTCGCTGCCCAACGCGGCGGCGAGCGCCCCGCTTTGCCCGGACATGCGCTCGGTGACGATCTTCACGTTGGCGAGGCTCGCGCCGAGGCTCGAGTCGGCCGCAGTGAGCTTCTGCAGGTTCTCGATCAGTTCCCTCGCCCGCGCCATGATCTGGGGCAACTCGTCCGTCGCGTCGCCCCGATGCAGCGTGCGGATTGCTCCGTCCGGAAGCGGCGGGTCGGCGAGCTGGGAGTTGAAGGCCCGAATCCGGGTGCCGCCCACCAGCGCCTTCTCCATCGTGAAGACGCTGGAGACCCGCAGCCAGCGCGCATCCTGCACCGGCACCGAGACATTGAGGCGCGCCTTGCCGTCGCTGCCGAGCTCGATGCGCCGAACGCGCCCGATCGGGAAACCGAGATAGGTGAGGTCCATCCCGACGTACGCGCCCTCGGCGCCGACGCGCTCATCTGCGACAACGAGCACCAGCGTCTGCGTGTGCTCGAAGATCCCCCTCGCATAGAGCACGTACGCCAGGTACCCGCAGAAGATGAGGGCGGTGACCGCAAGCAGCAGGCCCACTTTCAGCTCGAGGTGGCGGATCGGCGCCGAGGTCACCGGCTCCGGCGACGAGGGTTGCGGCGGCGGCGGCGGGGCGGGGGGCATCGAATCCATGGGCGGGGATTATAGGTAGCGCAGCGCGAGGGACGCGCCCTCGATGAGCGCGAGCGTGAGGAAGAGGCGCACCATGCCGTTGAGCACGCCGATCGGCGCAAGCCGCATGATGCGCGGCGTCTCGAGGCTGGCGGTGATCGGGATAACCGCAACGGTGAGCCCGAACAGGATCGTCTTCAAGCCGAGCGCGAAGATCGCCAGCGGGTCGAAGATCTGTCCGACCGAGCGCGTGAAGTCCTCGATACCCCAGGGCGTGAAGCCATAGACTTCCACATAGGCGAGCGCCAGCGAGATGACGCCGCCGGCCACGGTCAGCGCCACGACCGACACGGTGCTGCCGATCACGCGCGGCACGAGCGCATGGCGCATCGGGTCCGCGCCGCGATTCTGCAGCGCGTCGAGCTCGCCGTTGATGTGCATCAGGACGATTTCGGTGCCGATCGCGGATCCCGAGCGCAGCGCCACGAAAAGCGCTACGAACAACGGCACGAGGTCGATCACGAGCACGCGCATGGCAAGGTCCTGCGCGTAGTCCACGAACCCGTAGGTGGTCGCCGCCGTGATCACGGCCCGCATGACCAGGTAGCAGCCCAGGGCGGCCACCGCGATGAAGCCGGGGAGGATCTGCAGCGCCGTGAAATAGATCTGCCGCGCCATGACGTTGCGCGTCTCCCGGTCGTACGCCGAGGGGGAGCTCGCGACCACCAGCGCCGTCGCGCCGAAATGGAAGATCCGCCACCAGCTGGAGGTCCACGCGAGGAAGGCATCGCCGGAATCGCGAAGCGCGCGGCGGAGCGGTCTGGGTCGCATGCGCGGATGATACGCGCCGGATTAGAATCCCGGTTCCCGCGAATCCGGAGTCGAGACAATGAGGAAGAAGCCCGAAGACCTGCGCAGCCACCGTTGGTTCGGCGTGAACGACCTGCGCTCCTTCGGCCACCGCTCGCGCACCGCGCAGATGGGCTACGACCGCACCGACTACGCGGGCAAGCCGGTGATCGCGATCATCAACACGTGGTCGGACATCAACCACTGCCACACGCATTTCAAGCAGCGCGTGGAGGAAGTGAAGCGCGGCATCTGGCAGGCCGGCGGTTTCCCGCTCGAGATGCCGGCGATGGCGCTGGCCGAGACAATGCAGAAGCCGACCACGATGATGTACCGCAACTTCCTCGCCATGGAGACCGAGGAGCTGCTGAGGTCTTATCCGGCCGACGGCGCGGTGATCATGGGCGGCTGCGACAAGACTACGCCCGCGCTGATCATGGGGGCCACCAGCATGAACCTGCCGGCGATCTACCTCCCGGCCGGCCCGATGCTCAACTCGCACTGGCGCGACCAGACGCTGGGCTCGGGCTCAGACACCTGGAAGTACTGGGACGAACTGCGCGCCGGCCGCATCACGCAGGGCGAATGGAACGACATCGAGGACACGATTGCGCGCTCGCCGGGCACCTGCATGACGATGGGCACGGCGGCCACGATGATGTCGCTCGCCGAGACGCTCGGCTTCACGCTGCCGGGGTACTCGTCGATCCCCGCGCCGGATTCGAACCACGCGCGCATGGCCACGCTGACGGGAAAGCGCATCGTCGAAATGGTGTGGGAGGACCTCAAGCCGCGCGACATCCTGTCCGAGGGCTCCTTCGACAACGCGATCACCACCCTGATGGCGATGGGCGGCTCGACCAACGCGATCGTCCACCTCGTGGCGATGGCCGGCCGCGCAGGGCTGCCCTTCCCGCTCGAGCGCTATAACGAGATCTCGGCCAAGACGCCGGTGATCGCGAACGTGCGCCCCTCGGGCAGCAAGTACCTCATGGAGGATTTCTTCTACGCCGGCGGCTTGCGCGCCCTCCTCTACCAGCTGCGCGACCTGCTCGACCTCTCGGCCAAGACGGTCAACGGCAAGACGCTGGGCGAGAACATCGAAGGCGCCAAGGTCTGGAATGCCGACGTGATCCTGCCGCGCGACAAGCCGCTCAAGGCCTCCGGAGGCATCGTGATGCTGCGCGGCAACCTCGCGCCGGACGGCTGCGTCATCAAGACCAGTGCCGCCGACCCGAAGCTGCTCAAGCACACCGGGCGGGCGGTGGTGTTCGAGGACTACAACGACATGGCGGCGCGCATCGACACCGACGAGCTCGACGTCGACAAGGATTGCGTGCTGGTGCTCAAGATGTCAGGTCCCTTGGGCGGCCCCGGCTTTCCCGAGTGGGGCATGCTGCCGATGCCGAGGAAGCTCATCAAGCAGGGCGTGAAGGACATGGTGCGGATTTCGGACGGCCGCATGAGCGGTACCAGCTACGGTACCTGCATCCTGCATGTCGCGCCCGAGGCTTATATCGGCGGGCCGCTCATGTTCGTGCAGAACGGCGACCTGATCGACCTCGACGTCGACAAGCGCGTGCTGAACCTCAAGGTCTCCGAGGCTGAGATGGCCAAGCGCAAGGCTGCCTGGAAGCGGCCGCCGATCAAGTACGAGCGCGGCTACGGGGCGATCTTCTCGCGACACATCAAGCAGGCCAACGAGGGCTGCGACTTCGACTTCCTCGAGGGCACGGCGCCGATCCCGGACCCGGAGATTCACTAGAAAGTGAAACTTTACTTTTCTTAGAATCAATAAGGGCAAGCCTTCCGTGTCAGTTTGTTTTCCATTTTTGGCATAAACCAAGGAGCAGCATGCGGATCACCGGAGGCTGCCACTGCGGCGCCGTCAAATACGAGGCCGAGATCGACCCGGCCACCGTGGGGTTGTGCCATTGCCTGGATTGCCAGGTCATGTCGGGATCGGCGTTCCGCGCCACCGTGCCGGCGAAGAAGGAAGGATTCAAGCTCACCGGGACGCCCAAGGTGTACGTGAAGACCGCGGAAAGCGGCAACAAGCGGGCGCAGGCCTTCTGCCCCGACTGCGGCACGCACCTTTACGCCACGACGGTCGAAGACCAGAAAGTGTTCGGCATCCGCGTCGGCACCTCTGACCAACGCGCCGAGCTCAAGCCGGCGCGGCAGATCTGGTGCCAGTCGGCGCAGCCCTGGGCGCAGGACATCTCTTCCCTGCCCAAGATCGACCGGCAGCCCTGATCGATGGGCTGGGAAAAGGAAGTCGAGGCGCTGCGCGAGCGGCAAAAGCTTGCCAAGCAAATGGGCGGGCCCGAGCGGCTCGAGCGCCAGAAGGCCGGCGGCAAGCTCAATGTGCGCGAGCGCGTCGAGCAGTTGCTCGACCCGCAGTCGTTCATCGAGGTCGGCAGCATCGCAGGCAAGTCGAGCTATGACGAGGCGGGTAACCTCATGTCGCTTGCGCCCGCGAGCCTGGTCATTGGCCGCGGCAGGATCGAAGGCCGCAACGTCGTGGTCGCCGGCGACGACTTCACCATCCGCGGCGGCACCAACGAGGGAAGCATCCGCGACAAGCTCACGCGCGTCGAGACGATGGCCGCCGACTTGCGCCTGCCGCTGATCCGGCTGGTCGACGGCTCCGGCGGCGGAGGCTCGGCCGGCATGATGGACAAGGACGGGCATTCGCGGGTGCCGGGATACCTCGGCTGGGACCTGGTCACGGCCAACCTCAACACGGTGCCGGTGGTCGGCATGGCGCTGGGATCCACGGCCGGCCTCGGGTCGGCGCGGGTCTGTGCGAGCCACTACTCCGTGATGGTCAAGGACACTTCGCAGCTCTTCGTCGCCGGCCCGCCGGTGGTGAACCGATTGAGCGCGCACCAGTTCGAGAAGAACGAGCTCGGCGGCAGCCAGATCCACACGCGCAACGGCGCCATCGACGACGAGGCCGAAAGCGAGGCGGATGCGTTTGCGCGGGTGCGAAAGTTTCTCTCCTATCTGCCACCCTCGGTCTTCGAGCTGCCGCCACGCCGCGAAACGGGCGACGACGCCAAGCGCAACGTCGACTGGCTGATCGACGCGATCCCGCGCGAGGACCGCAAGGTCTACAAGATGCGCCCGATCGTCGAGGCGCTGGTCGACGCGGGCACCTTCTTCGAGATCGGCCGATTCTGGGGCCGTGGCGTGATCACCGGCTTTGCGCGCCTCGACGGGTGGCCGGTGGCCGTCATGGCCAGCGACCCGATGCACTACGGCGGCGCTTGGACCGCGGACGCCTCGCGCAAGGTGGCGCGGTTCACGCAGCTCGCCCAGCTGTTCCACCTGCCGATCGTGCACCTGGCCGATATCCCCGGATTCCTCGTCGGGCTGGAAGCGGAAAAGACCGCCGCGATCCGGCACGGCGTGGCCGCGCTTACGGCGATCCAGCAGACCACGGTCCCCTGGTGCGCGGTGATCGTGCGCAAGGCCTACGGCGTGGCGGCGGCCGGCCACTCGAACCAGTCCCGTTATTCGGTGCGTTATTGCTGGCCCTCGATGCGCGCCGGCTCGCTGCCGCTCGAAGGCGGAATCGAAGCGGCCTTCCGCAAGGACATCGAGGCTGCCCCGGACCCGCAGGCGAAGATCGCAGAGCTGCGCGAGCGCCTGCAGCGGCTCGGCTCGCCCTTCCGAACGCTCGAAGCCTTTGCCTACGACGAGATGATCGACCCCCGCGAGACCCGCGCCCTGCTCTGCGAATTCGCCAACCTCGTGGCGCCCCTGCGCGAGCCGGGCCGCTCCACTTTTGGATACTTTCCGATATGAGCGTCACCAAGATACGCACCGAAGTGGCCGGCACCGTCTGGAAGGTCGTCGCGGCCAAAGGGGCGAGTCTCGCTGCCGGGGACACGATCGTCATCATGGAATCGATGAAGATGGAGATCCCGGTCGAGGCGCCCCGGGCCGGAACGCTGAGCGAATTGCTGGTGGCCGAGGGCGACGTGCTCAAGGAAGACGACGTGGTCGCGCTGCTCGCGTAGCGGATGTTCATCGGCCATTTCGCGCTGGCTTACGGCGCAAAGAAGGCGGCACCCAAAGTGTCGCTCGGCTGGCTGTTTCTTGCGGCGCAGCTCGCCGACCTGGTGTGGCCGACGCTGGTGCTGCTCGGCATCGAGAAAGTCGTCGTCGCGCCGGGCATCACGGCCTTTACCCCGCTCGACTTCGTGAGTTACCCCTACTCGCACAGCCTGGTGGCGATAACCGGCTGGGCGCTCGCCTTGGCGGTTGCGTATGTGCTTGCGCGCCGCGGCCGGGCGCGCGAAGGGCTGGTGCTCGCGGCGCTGGTGGTGAGCCACTGGGTGCTGGACGCGATCAGCCACCGGCCCGACATGCCGCTCACCCTCGGCGGCGCGGAAAGGATCGGGCTGGGGCTGTGGAACTCCGTCCCAGGCACCATCGCAGTGGAGGCGGCGATGTTCGCCGTCGGCGTCGCGGTTTACCTCAAGTCGACTACAGCAGCGGATCGCACCGGCCGGATCGCCGCGTGGGCGCTGGTGGGCTTCCTCGCCGTCGTCTATGCCGCGAACGTTTTCGGCCCGCCGCCGCCCAGCGCGCTGGCTGTCGCCTGGGCGGGCGAATCGATCTGGCTGCTGGTGGCCTGGGCCTGGTGGTCGGACCGCCATCGCACCGTGCCGGCGAGCCCGGCCCCGGGGTTCGGCAGGTAGAATCGACTCCGGCATCCAGCCCGCGTCACCAAAACCGATCGAGCGCGAAGCAGCTCTGCGCGACGACCAATAACCCCGGAGGGACAACCGTGTTCAAGCACATAGCATTCGCCATCTCGCTCTCGCTCGCGGCAGGCGCAGCGCTCGCGCAGGCCTACCCCAGCAAGCCGATCCGCATCGTGGTGCCCTTCGCGCCGGGCGGCACCTCGGACATCCTCGCGCGCGCCATCGGCCCGAAGCTCACCGAGGCCTGGGGCCAGCCTGTCGTCGTCGAGAACAAGACCGGCGCCAACGGCAACGTCGGCGCCGAGTTCGTGGTGCGCTCGGCGCCCGACGGCTACACGATGCTGCTCTCCGACGTGGGCGCACTGGCGATCAACCCGAGCGTCTACCCCAACATGCCCTACGACCCGGTCAAGGACTTCGCGCCGGTGATCATGATTTCGTATTCGCCGCACGTGCTCGCGGTGCACCCGTCTGTCCCGGCGACCAACGTGAAGGAGCTGGTCGCCTACGCCAAGGCCAACCCCGGCAAGCTCAATTTCGCCAACTCGGGCACCGGCGGCGCGCCGCACCTGGCCGGCGTCGACTTCGCCCAGCGCACCGGCATCCAGTGGGCCTACATCCCCTACAAGGGAGGCTCGCAGGCGGTGACCGACGTGGTGGCGGGCCAGTCCAACGTGCTCTTCAACGGCATGCTCGCCACCTACCCTTCCGTCAAGGGCGGCAGGCTGCGCGGGATCGCGATGACCGGGGCGCAACGCGCACCGTCGGCCCCGGAGCTGCCTACCCTGATCGAGTCGGGCCTGCCGGGCTTCGTGACCGGGTCCTACCAGGGCCTGCTGGCGCCGGCCAACACGCCGCGGGAGACGATCGCCAAGCTGAATGCGGAGCTCACCAAGATACTCAACACGCCGGACATCAAGGAGATGCTCGCCAAGCAGGGCACCGAGGTGCGCGCAGACACGCCGGAGCAGCTTGGAAGCTTCATCGCGTCGGAAAAGGTGCGGTGGGCGAAGGTCGTCAAGGACAACGGCATCAAGGCCGACTGACGATAATCAGGAAGTTTAAAATCCGGAGATCCGCGTCTTTATTGGCTCTCCGGACAGTTTATATGCCAAATAAGGAAATGTAATCACATGGATATCCCGCCCAACAGCTTCAAGCGAGCGCTCAAGGCCGGCAAGGTGCAGATCGGCCTGTGGTCCAGCCTTTCGTCGAACTACACGGTGGAAGTCATCGCCGGGGCGGGATTCGACTGGCTGCTGCTCGACCAGGAGCATTCGCCGAACGACCTCGAGAGCGTGCTCTCGCAGCTGCAGGCCGCCGCGGCCTATCCGAGCCACCCGGTGGTGCGGGTTCCCTGGAACGACATGGTGACCATCAAGCGCATGCTGGACGCCGGCGCGCAATCGTTGCTGATCCCGTACGTGAATACGGCCGAGGAGGCGAAGCTGGCGGTTTCCTACACGCGCTACCCGCCCGCGGGCGTGCGCGGTGTGGCCGGCACCACGCGCGCGACGCGCTTCGGCCGCGTCAAGGACTATGCGAAGCGCGCCCACGAGGAAATCTGCGTGCTGGTACAGGTGGAGACCGAGCAGGCCATGAACAACATTGAGTCGATCTGCGCCGTGGACGGCGTCGACGGCGTGTTCATCGGCCCGGCGGACCTGCATGCGTCGATGGGCTATCCCGGCGAGACCTCGAACCCGAAGATCCTGCCGCTGATCGAGGAAGCGATGCGGCGGATCTCCAAGGCGGGGAAAGCGGCCGGCTACCTCACGCCGATCGAGGCCGATGCGCGCCGGATGCTGGCAGCCGGCACGCTCTTCTGCGCGGTGGGCGCGGACGTCGGCCTGCTCGCGCGCAGCGCCGAGGCCCTGTGCGCAAAGTACAAATCCTGAAAACCCGAACGAGGAAGCAATGAAACCGGACATCATCATCGTCGCGAAGCTGCACCAGCCGACCCAGGAAATCCTCGAGAAGGAGTTCGCCGCGCACCGGCTCTACGAGGCCAAGGACCGCGACGCCTTCCTCAAGGCGCTGGCGCCGAAGGTCAAGGGCATCGCCAGCGGCGGGCCAGGCGTCAACGCGGCGATGATGGATGCGCTGCCGAACCTCAAGCTGATCTCGCACTTCGGCGTCGGATATGACTCCGTAGATGTCGACGCGGCGAAAAAGCGCGGCATTCGGGTGACCAACACACCGGACGTGCTGAACGACTGCGTGGCGGACACCGCCATGGCGCTGACGCTGAACACCCTGCGCAAGCTGCCGCAGTCCGAGGCCTACCTGCGCTCGGGGCTCTGGGCGACCCGGGGCGGCTACCCGCTCACGACATCGCTTGGCGGCAAGACCATGGGCATCGTCGGCCTGGGACGGATCGGCGAGGCAATCGCCCGGCGCGCGATGGCCTCCGGCATGAAGATCGCGTACCACAACCGCAACAAGAAGGACGTGCCCTACGACTACCACCCCGACCCGGTCTCGCTGGCCAAGGCATCGGACGTGCTGATGCTGGTCACCCCGGGCGGCGCCGAAACGAAGAACCTGGTCAACGCCAAGGTGCTCGACGCGCTGGGTCCGAAAGGGTACCTGGTCAACATTTCGCGCGGCTCGGTGGTCGACCAGCCGGTGCTGCTCAAGTACCTGCAGGAAGGCCGGATCGCGGGCGCAGGGCTGGACGTCTTCGCCGACGAGCCGCACGTGCCGCCGGAATTCTTCTCGCTGGACGACGCCGTGCTGCTGCCCCACGTCGGCAGCGCCACCCACGAGACGCGCTTCGCGATGGGCATGGTGCAGGTCGAGAACCTGCGCGCGATGTATGCGGGCAAGCCGCTGCTGACGCCGGTGGTTTGAGGCGGGGCCCGTGAGCTGAAAGCCGCGCCAACGAACGCGCGACCGCAACAATGAAAAACGGGGTGGCCTTGGCCACCCCGTTTCTTTTTGCCCGCCACGGCTACTTCTTCTTCTGCGGCTCGTCGTCCTCGGCTTCCTCGCCGAAGCCTTCCGGCACGGAAACGCCGGTCTCCTCGATCGTGTGGTTCATCGGCGGGCTCACACCCACGTCGCCCACGAAGCCGTAGTTGATCTGCTGCGCCACGCTGTCGGTGTCGAAGCCGACTTTCGAGGCTTCGGCAACCGCCGATGCGGCAGTTCCCTGCACGCTCGACACCGTTGCGTTTGCCAGCAACTGTGATGCGTTTGCCGCGAGGACGACCGAAGAGCCCGAGCCTCCTAGGAAGGCCGACACCGACGATCCCGGCGCGAAGACCAATGCTGCCGGTTGCGTCGGCGAAGAAAACGAAAGCGAGATCGGGTTTGTAGTCTGAACGTTAGTCGGTGTTTGCGTAAAGATCACCGGGTTTGCGATCGACCCGACCGTCGTCGTGCTGTTCACGATCAGCGAGCCGGATGTGTTAACACTCAAAGTGAGCGGTGACGTGAAGGCGAAACTGTTGATCGTAACTGCGCCACCATTCGCGCTGCTAAGTATGACATTGCCCGTAGCAGTCGCCGGATCGCCGATGTTGAGTAATGGAGTCGTAGAGTCTGTCGCTGTCCCGGCTACCGAAACCGACCCGCCGAAGCTGGAAGTGCCACCCGCGTCGGTCGTGAAGGTAGAAAGCGGTGTTGTACCGCCAATCGAGCTGCCAAAGATTGTCGCACCGCTGCTGAGCACAGTCAGCGACTGTCCACCTGGCGTTGTGGCGTTGACTGCACCGGTCAAGGTCACGTTCCCAGCGCCCGAACTGATGACCAGGGCGTTGTTTCCGAGACCACCCGCAGTCGTTGTTCCGGTCACCACAAAATTACCGCCGTTTGTCGATTCAGTGCTGTTGAAGGTCACATTGCCATCCCACAACTGGTCACCGTTTGACGTCGTGTCATGCGCGATGATTGTCGACGTCATGGGCGTCTTGACGGCGAACGACCCGCTCGTGGTCATAGAATTCACGGTCATCGCGCCACCCGCCACGATGTCATAGGCCCCGCCGCCCACGGTCCCGTTCGCAACTGCCCCAATGGCGCTGAGTGTCACGGTATCGGCTTCATTTACAAATACGCCTCCACTCGACGTGGTCCTCGCAGCCAATGTTCCGGCGGCCGTGTTCACTCGAGATGTCGGACTAGTGCCCACACCCGTTGCACTGTCGAGTGTCACATTAATCCCCGAAACCAGCCCCGTTCCGCTCATGCTACCCACTGACGTAATCACCGTGTTACTCGTCAAGTTGCCCACGGGACCACCCAACAGGATGGCATTGGTGCCCGCTCCCGTGCTAGTCAATGTCGTGTCGCCTGAACCCCCTGTATTCACCGCGCCGGTTATCGTCAGGCTGCCCGTATTGACGAGCGTTACGGCGCCAGTGCCGGCCTGACTAATCCCTGCCAGAGTCAATGTACTTGCGGTGTTATTGACGTTGATCGCGCCGCCCGTGTTGGTGCCATTAAGACCGCCCACCGTGTTCGCACCGTTCAGCGTCTGGCCGCCGACCGAACTGGTCGTCAGCGTGCCCGTCGTGTTCACCAAGCCCGCGCCTGTCTCGG
>JADMIO011409316.1_pt1 | contig 35333 bp, 36 predicted proteins | sample 8958161 | NCBI WGS metagenome assembly JADMIO01 (sample SAMN16585339, study PRJNA669376) | soil metagenome | isolation source: Crop rotation soil | place: USA: Cullars Rotation, Alabama | collected 2011
CGCGACTTCAAGTCACGTGAATTCCAAGCTTCGGATCCCACTGTGCTGGAAAGTGCGCGGCGCCGCCGCCCACGACCTTCGCAGCCGAACGAGCTCACGATGACCGTCGTCCCCGCATCGAAAGTCTTCCCGCCGCCCGAACGCCTCCTGCTCGGTCCAGGCCCGAGCCAGGTGCACCCGCGGGTGCTGGCCGCCATGGCAACGCCGCTGGTCGGTCATCTCGATCCGGCGTTCGTCGCGCTCATGGAGGAGACCAAGCGCATGCTGCGCCTGGTCTTCGGCACGCAAAACGAGCTCACCATCCCGATCTCGGGAACCGGCAGCGCCGGACTCGAAGCGACCCTCGTCAATCTCATCGAGCCCGGGGACGAGGTCGTGATCGGCGTGAACGGCGTCTTCGGCACGCGACTCAGCGACGTGGCGACGCGCGCGGGCGCTACGGTCATCGCCGCGGAGGCGCCGTGGGGCGAGATCGTTCCCGCCGAGACGATCGCGCAAGCGCTCTCCAAGGCGCGGAAGCCGCGCATGGTGGTGTTGGTGCACGCCGAGACCTCGACCGGTGTCTGGCAGCCGCTCGCGGACGCGAGTCGGATGGCGCACGAACGCGACGCGCTGTTCGTGATCGATTGCGTGACGTCACTCGGCGGTTGCCCGGTCGACGTCGATCGGAGCGACATCGACGCCGCCTACTCGGGCACCCAGAAGTGCCTCAGCTGTCCGCCCGGCCTCGCGCCGGTCACCTTCGGTCCGGCGGCGGTGGCGCGCCTGCGCGCGCGCACGTCCAAGGTGCAGAGCTGGTACCTCGACCTCACCATGCTCGAGAAATACTGGGGCGAGGAGCGCGTGTATCACCACACCGCGCCGATCAGCATGAACTACGCGCTCTACGAAGCGCTGCGGCTCGTGCTCGAGGAGGGCGCCGAGGCGCGCTACGCGCGGCATCGCCGGAATTCCGAGGCGCTGGTCGCGGGGTTGGAAGCGCTCGGGTTGACGATGGCGGTGGCCGCGGGTCAGCGCCTATGGATGCTCAACAGCGTGCGCATTCCGGCCGGAGTCGACGACGCCGCCGTACGGCGGGCGTTGCTGGACGAGGACCACATCGAGATCGGCGGCGGCCTCGGACCGCTCAAAGGTCAGACGTGGCGAATCGGATTGATGGGCGAGTCGAGCACCGCCGCCAACGTCACGCGCTTGTTGTCGGCGCTCGAGCGCATCCTGCCGCGCCACGGCTTCGCGTGCGGTGCGGGCGTCGGCGTCGCCGCTGCGGAACGAGTCTACGCAGAGGCGTCGAGAGCAGCGTCATAGCGGACGCCGTCGCGCCGGGTGCGCTTCAGTACGTCTGGATGCGACGAGCTTCGTAGTGGCCGTTGTCGCCTTGCGCGACCGTCTTCATCTTGCGGCCCATCTCGATCAGCCAATCGCCACCGCGATCGCCGTAGTACGTGATGAAGCCCATGCACGCGACGATGCCCACCACGAAACCGAGCATGAAGCTGCGAACGCCGGGACTCATATCCCCTCCTCACCGCAGAACCCGTGGGTCCTGCCCACAACCCCGCGCGCCGCTGGAGCCTCGCGATGGCACGCGAACTGGGCGCTAATTGACATGGATGTTTTCTCAGTGTCAACGCGACGCGCCCGCGCGGGCGCTCTGCTCGCGTGGCTGGCGCTGACCGGCGCCGCCTGCCTGCCCCTAGCACGGCCGAACGGGGTCGCGCTGGAGGCCCTCCGCAAGCCGCCGCGACTCGTGGATCGAGGCGATCGGCCGTCGTTGATTGCCGCCGTACGTGAAAGCGTGCGCTACTTCGAGCGGATCCCCGCCGACCGGACGCTGCCGGTCGGCGCAACGACGGTGACGGCCGGCGCGATGCGCGCGGGCATGGCCGCGTTGCTCGACTATCTCGCCCGCGACCCCTCGGCGGACGACCTCGCGACGGAGCTCGAACGGCGCTTCGTCGTCTACCGGGCGAGTCCGCCCTCCGGGGTGCTCTTCACCGGCTACTACCTGCCGACACTCGCAGCGCGCCGGCAGCGTGACGATCGCTTCCGGATCCCGGTGCTCGGTCGTCCCGCCGACCTGGTGACCGCATCGCTCGCCGACCTCGGCGCGCCCTGCGCGTGCCGCGAACAAGTCGTCGGCCGCGTGCAGCACGGCACGCTCGCGCCGTACTTCACGCGCGCCGAGATCGATGCCGCCGCGGTCGAGAGCGCGCCCGTGCTGGCCTGGGTCGAAGATCCCGTCGGGCTCTTCTTTCTGCAGGTTCAGGGCTCCGGCGAATTGACGTTCCCGGAAGGCAGCCGCCGCACGATCGGGTTCGCGGCCAGCAACGGGCGTCCATATGTCAGCATCGGGCGCGTCTTGGTGGAGCGCGGCGAGCTCGCCGCCGACCAGGCCTCGATGCAGAGCATTCGAGCCTGGATCGCCGCGCATCCGGCCGACGCGGAGAAGCTGCTCCACGAAAACCCACGGTACGTCTTCTTCCGCGCGCTCGATGGACCGCCGCTCGGCAGCACGGGCGTGCCGGTGACCGCCGGAAGGACGATTGCCACCGACCCGGCCGTCTTCCCGCCCGGCGCGCTCGCCTTCGCTCGTGTCCCGGCACGCGGCACCGAGCCCGCGATCGCCCGCCTGGTGCTGAACCAGGACGCGGGCGCGGCGATCCGCGGCCCCAGCCGCGTCGACGTCTATTTCGGCGCCGGCAGCGAAGCCGAAGCGACGGCCGGCCGCTTGCGCGCGAACGGCGAGCTGTTCGTGCTGGTGCCGCGGCCCGATTCCGCGCGCTGACGCGACGCGCGGCACGCGATTCGGCGGTTGCTGCGCCGGGACGAAGTTGACACAATCCCCGAGCGATCCGAGCGTTGCCATGCGTGACGTCTACCTTCTGAGCGCCGCGCGCACCCCGATCGGTAGCTTTGGCGGTGCGCTCGCCGCGCTCACCGCTCCCGAGCTCGGCGCCATCGCGGTGCGCGCCGCCGTCGAGCGCGCGTCCGTACCGGCCGCGGAGGTCGACCAGGTGATCATGGGCAACGTCCTCGGCGCCGGGCTCGGTCAGGCCCCCGCTCGGCAGGCCGGTCTGAAGGGCGGCATTCCAGAGACGCATGCCGCGCTCACCGTCAACAAGGTCTGCGGATCGGGCTTGATGGCGGTGGCCCTGGCGGCGCAGGCGATCCGCCTCGACGACGCGGGTCTCGTCGTCGCGGGCGGCATGGAGAGCATGACGCGGGCGCCCTATATCCTGCCGCGCGCGCGCCAGGGTCAGCGGATGGGACACGGTGCGCTCGTCGACGCCATGATCTTCGACGGCCTGTGGGACCCGTACAACGACTTTCACATGGGAAGCGCCGCGGAGTTGTGCGCGCGCGACCGCGACATCGGACGCGCCGCTCAAGACGCCTACGCGATCGAGAGTTACCGCCGCGCGCAAGCCGCCGCGAACCGCGGCGCGTTCGCCAGCGAGATCGTCGCCGTGTCGCTGCCCCAGCGCGGCGAGCCGCGCGTGGTCGACGTCGACGAAGAGCCGAGCCGCGTCGACTTCGCCCGCGTCCCCGAGCTGCGCCCGAGCTTCGACAAGACCGGCACGATCACCGCCGCCAACGCGTCGACGCTCGCCGACGGCGCCGCGGCATTGCTGGTGGCGGGCGAGGACGTCGTGCGCCGCCATTCGGCTCGGCCGTTGGCTCGCATCGTCGCGACCGCGGTCGCCGGCCGTGCGCCCGAGGAGTTCCCGATCGCTCCGGTCGACGCCATCGAGCGCGTGCTCGCGCGCGCCGGCTTGCGACTCGCCGACGTCGACCTGTTCGAGATCAACGAGGCCTTCGCGGTGGTCGCGCTCGCCGCGATCCGCGCGCTCGATTTGGATCCCGCCAAAGTCAACGTCCGGGGCGGCGCCATCGCGCTCGGGCACCCGATCGGCGCGAGCGGCGCCCGCGTGCTGACCACGCTGCTCGCGGCGCTCGCGGAACGCCGCGGGCGCTACGGGCTCGCCACGCTCTGCCTCGGCGGCGGCGAAGCCATCGCGATGGTCGTCGAGCATCTCAGGTGATCGCCGCACCGGATCGCGAGGAAACGGTGCATCCTCGTCAGTATCGCCGCTCGATCGTCGCGGTCGCGATGATGGCGATGGCGACGTGGTGGGGGATCGGGCTTCCGTATTCCCTCTTCGCATGGCTACTCGACGCGCAGCAGCTCTCGTGGACGCTCATCTGCTACGCCTGGGAGGTCCCGATCTTCGGCCTCGTCGGCCTCGTCCTGATCCCGCAACTCCTGTGGCGCCGGATCGAGCGGCACTGGACGGCCCTCGCCGCAACGTCGCCCGCCGACATGCCCGCGGCCACGCTGGCGCTGGAACGCCGGATTCTCGACTACCCGATGCGCGTCGCGACGGTGCTGCTGATCAGCTCGTTGATCGGATACGGCATGGGCGCGCTGCAGATCCGCTGGTTCGCCCAGCTGCCGATCTCCGAAGCGATCAAGATCTGCCTGCTCGGCGTCGTGACCGGATTGGTCGGCGCGCTGTTCGCGTATCTCTATCTCGAATGGCGCCTCGCGCCGCTGCTCCGGCATCTCGCCTTCGGCGACGCGTCGGTGTCGCCGACCGGACGACGCGTCCCGCTGTCGGCGAAAGTATTCGCCTGCTCTCTGGTCCTGACCGTGACCGTGCTCCTGCTGCTCGGCACCATCTTCTACAGCCGGGGCGAGCGCATCCTCGAGGAAGAGGTGGGCCGTCGCGTCCTCGCCCACGCCGACTATCTCGCCGACGAGCTCGGCGAGCAGGGTACCGACCGCATCCAAGATGCGGCCTGGTGGAGCGCGCGGCAGGCGCGCATGCAGCTCGGCAGTCACGGATATGCCTACGTCGTCGCGGACGACGGCCGGATCGTCGGCGGAGCGCCGGGACACCTCCGACTCGCCGACGAAGGCTTTCGGCCGGGCGTGTCCTCGCGGATCTTGCGCGCCGACCGCGGGCACCTCGTCGACCGGGTGTACACGCCGCGCATCGTCGCCTTTGCGGGCGTCGGCGACCGGCCTTTGCACGTCGTCGCGGTCGTGGATCGCGCCGAGCTCGCCGGCGAGCTCAACGCCATGCTCCGGCGCGGCGGAGTGGTGTTTGTGATGGCGCTTCTCCTGGCGTTGCTGCAGGGCTACCTGTTCTCGCATCGCATCACGCGTCCGATCGAGGTCCTGACGCGCATGGCCACCGATATCGAGCGCGCCCCGCAGGGCGCGCGGACGATGGTGCCGATCCGGACCAACGACGAGGTCGGCGAGCTCGCCAACGCCTTCAATCGGATGACGGCGCGTCTCGAGGAAGCGCGGCTCGCGCTCGAGCGCTACAGCGCCGATCTCGAGCGCCGTGTCGCCGAGGCGACGCGCAACATCACGACGCTCTACGACGTCACCCGCACCACCACGTCCACCCTCGAGCTGGATGCCGTGCTGAAGCTGGTGGTCGAGAAGATCATGGCGGCGCTCGATCTCCAGCGCCTGGTGTTGCTCTGGCATCCGCCCGATCTCGAAGGCGCGGTCGACGCGTACACCACGGCGGGCGGTTCCGACGGCGCGCGCTTGGCGCTCGGCGAGACCGTCGACCTCGTCGCGCTCTGTCCGGCCCCGCACGCGGCGACCGTCGCCAGCCGCGCCGGCATCGGTCCGATCCTGCCCGAATCGATCGGGCGCGTTTTGACCGGTCCCGACGTGCTCTGCCTCCCGCTCGTCTTCAAGAGCGACTTTCTCGGGCTGGTGCTCGCCAGTCTCGACCGCGAGGCCCGCACCCCCGATCTCGAGCTCGCCAACGCTCTCGCCAGCCAGGCCGCGGCCGCGCTCGCCAACGCCGGACTGTTCGAGACGGCGCGCCGCCACGAGACCGAGCTACGCAAGCTGTCGCAGGTTCGCGTCCAGCTGCAGGAAGAGAATCTGCGCAGCTTGTCGCGCGAGCTGCACGACGGCGTCGGGCAGGTGCTGACGGCGATCAAGATGGACCTCGGCATGATCGAGCGCGCCAACAACCTCGATCCGCACGAGCTGCAGCGCCGGGTGCGCGAAGCCCGCGAGCAGGTCACCGAGCTGTTGCAGGAGGTGCGCACGATGTCGCAGCTGCTGCGGCCGTCGATGCTCGACGACTTCGGACTGGTGCCCACCCTGCAGTGGCTGGTCGAGAAATTCAGCGCCCGAACGCGCATCGTCGTCGATCTGCGGACGCCGCCCGCCGAGACGCGGCTGCCGCCCGCCATCGAGGTCCTGCTCTATCGGGTGACCCAGGAGGCGCTCACCAACATCGTGAAGCACGCCAAAGCCCGGAACGTCGACATCGAGTTCGAGGTGCGCGGGGCGGAAGCGTCGCTGACCATCGCCGACGACGGAGTCGGGTTCGACGTCGAGCGCTTCCGGCGGACGCCTGCAGCGGGCGGCGTCGGCCTGCTCGGCATGCGCGAGCGCGTCGCGTACTACCACGGTCGCATCGACATCCGCTCGCGCCCGCAGGGCGGCGTTCGCATATCCCTGACCATCCCCTTCGAAGAACTCTTGAAAGCCGAACGCGGCGAGACGGCCGCATGACCGCGTCCGGTTGAGCACTCCGCTGCCGTCGAGGGCGGACGTGGCCGCGGCGTCCGCCCCGCCCGAGCCGCCGGCGCGCCTGCTACGAATCGCCGCGGCGTGGGCCGTGCACGCCTACACCGCGAGCGGCGCGGTGATCGCATTCGTGGCCTTCACTGCGATCGGCGAGCAACGCTTCGGCGACGTCTTCCGCTGGCTCACGCTGGCGTTCGCGATCGACTGCACCGACGGGGCGCTGGCGCGCGCGGTCGGGGTCAAGCGCGTGATTCCCTATTACGACGGCGCTCACCTCGACGACATCATCGACTACCTGACCTACGTGATGGTGCCCGTCGTACTGATGTACGAGGCGGGTTGCTTTCCTGCCGGCTACGCCAAGGCGATCGCCGCAGCACCCTTGCTGGCGAGCGCCTACGGTTTCTGTCGCACCGACGCCAAGACCGAGGATCACTATTTTCGCGGCTTCCCGTCGTACTGGAACATCTTGGCTTTCTACATTCTCGCATTGCGGATCTCGCCGGCGGCGGCGGCGGTGTGGGTCGTCGGGCTGTCGGTGCTCGTGTTCGCACCGCTCAAGTTCCTCTACCCGTCGCGGGGGCCGAGCTTCCGGGCGCTGTCGCTCGGGCTCGGCGGCGTGTGGGCGGCCCTCATGCTCTACGTCGTGTGGAGCTTTCCCGCGACACCTCCACTTCTCGTCTGGTTGAGCCTCGCCTACCCGGCATATTATTGCCTCATGTCGTTTTGGCTGCAGGCAACGGGACGGGCATGAGTCAGGAGACCTCGGATAGATTGCGGCGCGCCCATCAGTTGTTCGTCGAAGCGTACCGGTTGCACATGGCGGGGGACGTCGAGGCCGCGATCGCCCGTTACCAAGAGTCGATTGCCAGCCGGCCGACGGCGGAGGCGCACACGTTCCTCGGCTGGGCGTTCAGCTTCATCGACCGGCTCGACGACGCGATCGCCGAGTGCAAGAAGGCGATCGCCGTCGATCCCGACTTCGGCAACCCCTATAACGACATCGGCTCGTATCTCCTGAAACAGGGCAAGCTCGACGCCGCGATTCCGTGGCTCGAGAAAGCCATCGACGCCAAGCGCTACGAGCCGCGCCACTATCCCCACTGCAACCTCGGCCGCATCTACTGGGCGAAGGGCATGCTGAATCGCGCCATCCGTGAGCTGGAACGTGCGCTCGAGCTCGAGCCGACGTCGCGCTTCGCGCAAGGCGCGCTCGCCGCGATCCGGCAGCAGCTGCACTAGGTTCAAAGCCCGCGATCGCCGGATGGTGCGCGACGCCGCCGTGCCGCGGCGAGTGAAGGCGCACGACCGCTCTTCGTCAGCTCATCGAACTTGTCACCCGCGCGCGTCGTACCCTATGATCGCGCGCCTGGTGCCCACTCGCGACGGTAAAAGCTCCTCCGCGGCACTCGTCATCGCTCATCCGGGCCACGAGCTGCGGGTCTACGGTTGGCTCGTGCGCGAGCGGCCACGTGTGTACGTTCTGACCGACGGCGCGGGCCGCGCGCACGGCTCGCGCATCGCCTCGACCACCGCGCTCGTCGAGCGCGCGGGCGCCACCATCGGGACGCCGTACGGAAGCACGACCGATTCCGACGTCTACGACGCGCTCCTATGCGGGGACCTGACGCCGCTGATCGCGTTCGGCAGCGCGCTCGCCGACGACCTGGCGGCACACGACATCGATTGCGTCGTCGCCGATGCGGCGGAGGGATACAACCCGTCGCACGATCTCTGCCGCCTCTTGGTGAATCTCGCCGTGCAACGCCTCGGCCCGCACGCCTCGACCTACGAATTCCCGTTGATGGGTCGCCCCGAGGTGCCCGTGGCGGCGGGACGTGGCCGCGCGCTCCGGATCGACCTCGACGATGCGACGTTCGCGCGGAAGCTCGGCGAGGCACGCGCCTATCCCGAGTTGCAATGGGAGCTCGACATGGCGGTCGGCAGCGTGGGCACGGAGGCGTTTCGTGTCGAGTGCCTGTGGCCGGTGGACGCGGACGCGGAAGTGGTGCCGCCGACGGAGCCTCCCTACTACGAGCTCTACGGACGGAAGCAGGTAGAGGCCGGTCTCTACTCGCGCGCCATCGGGTACCGCGAGCACGTCCGACCGGCGGCCGCCCTGCTACGGGCCGCGCTCGCTGCCACGCCACGCCGGCGGGCCGCACGCGGCGCCTGATCCAAGCCGCGCAACCGCCGTGCGCGTGCTTCTCACCAACAACACGCTCGCGGGGCGGGCCGGCACCGAGCTCTACGTGCGCGACGTCGCACTCGCCTTGCAGCGCCGGGGACACGAGGCGATCGCCTACAGCGCGACGCTCGGCGGCGTGGCCGCCGAGCTGCGCGACGCCGGCGTCACCGTTACCGACGATCTCGGAACGCTCGACCGTCCGCCCGACGTGATCCACGGCCACCATCATCTCGAGACGATGACGGCACTGCTGAGCTTTCCCGGCGTACCCGGCATCGCCTACTGCCACAGCAGCACGGAGTGGCAAGAGTGGGTGGCCGACTTTCCCCGCCTACGTCGCTACGTCGCCGTCGACGAGCCGTGTCGCACCCGCATCGTCGAGACCTGCAGCATCGCGGCGGCGCGCGTCGTTCGGATACTGAACTTCGTCGACCTGTTGCGCTTTCAGCCCCGCGCGCCGTTGCCGGACCAGCCGCGCCGGGCGTTGCTGCTCGACGGCCGGATGCGGCCGAGCGATCCGACGGCGGTGGCAGTGCGTGCCGCCTGCGACCGCGCGGGACTCGCGCTCGACGTCGCCGGCGAAGCCTCAGGGAAGCCGTGCCCGACGCCGGAGTCGGTGCTGCCGGCGTACGACGTGGTCTTCGCGCGCGCCCGCAGCGCGCTCGAGGCCATGGCGGTCGGGGCGGCCGTGATCCTGGTCGGCGTCAGTCGAATCGGGCCGCGGGTGACGTCGACGAACGTCGAGCGCTTGCGACCGCTCAACTTCGGGCGGGCGGCGTTCACGGCCGCGGCCGATGTCGACAGGCTGACGCACGAGATCGCCGGTTACGACGCGCGCGACGCGGCGGCGGTGTCGGCGCGGATACGCAACGAAGCGGGCCTCGACGCCGCGATCGACACGCTGGTCGACATCTACGAGCGCACGATCGACGAGCAAAGGTCGGCGCTCGTCGACCACGAAGCGGAGCTGGCAGCGGTCGCACGGTATCTGCTCCGGCTCGCGCCGGACGCGAAGCACGGCCATTCCGCACTGGCCGTCGCCGACGACGAGCGTCGCCACCTCGAAGACGAGCTGTATCGCGCCCGGCGCGCGCTCTCGTGGCGCTGGCGCTTGCGACAAAGGGCACGCCGGATTTTCGGGCGCGCCTGACGTCCAACGTCACCGGGATCGGGTTACCCGGTCGCCGCAAAGGCTCTACTCGCCACGGTAAGCCGCGTCGAGGTCATTACTGAGGCTCCGCCGCGGGCTAGGCGCCTAGGAGACCAGCCACTCGATCAGCCGCTGCATCTCTTTTTCCCCGAGATCGGAGCCGGCGTTGGCCTCTGCGGACTTCCGCATCCAGACGCCGTCCTCGCGGAGGGACAAATCGAACCAGTCCGCCGCCGTCGGGTCGGATCGGTCGTACTGAATGACGGACGCGGTCGCCAAGGGACCGAGCGGGGCGGGCCGTCCGCCGATCGAGGCCAACGGCTGAACGACGATCTCGAGACGGCGCTCCAGAAATTCGAGCGCGAGGCGCGCCGCGTCCGGGACCTCGATGCCGCCGAGGTTTTTCGGGTTGAGCGAGCGCTGCGCTTTGATCGCCTGCTCGGCGAGCTCTTTGTTGACCGCGTTGGCGAGCGCCTCGACCTCGGAAAACAGCAGCTTCACGTGGCGCGCCCGCAGCGTGAAGAGCTCCTTCTCCCGGTTGGCGCGACGTCCGATCCTCCCGTTGGAGGCCATCTTCCGCTCGGCCTTCTCGGCGACGGTGCGTACCCAGTCGCGCATCCGGTCCGGCTTACGCGAAAGAAATGCCGTTTGCAAATTACGCCGACGGCGGGAGCAACCGTTCCGCGAGTCCGACCTTCAACTGTTCGAGCAGCGGTTTGGGATCGGTTTGTAGACCGCCGAGCGCGAAACCCTGCACGAGGATGCCGTTCAACGTCGCCATGATGAGCGCGGCGTCGGCGGCCGGCGCAACCGACGTCCGGAACACGCCCTTCTCGCGTCCGGTCTGCAGAATGTCGGCGAGCAGGTTGCGATAGATCCGGAAGAGCTCGGTCGTGCGGTCCAACACGTCGTCGAGGTTTTTCTCTTCGCGCACCACCAGGGAGAGGAGGAATCGCACCGAGTAGACGTTCTGACTCACGAACTCGAAGTAGACGTCGACCAGCTTGCCGATCTGCTCGAACTCGTCGAGCCCGGAGAGCGCCTCTAAAACGTCGATCGAATACGGCGCCAGCGAATCGGTGAGGGCGGTGCGAAACAGGTCTTCCTTGCTCGCGAAGTGCCAGAAGATGAGCGCCTTCGAGACCTGCGCTTCCTTGGCGACCTGGGCGAGCGACGTATTGGCGTAGCCCTGGGTCGAGAACAACTTCGTCGCCGACGAGAGGATCTTCTGACGCGTGTCCATGCGGCGGGAACCGCGGCCACGCTACGCAACCGGCTTTCGCCGCGCAAGCCTGCGCGCGCGAGCTCAGGCTGCGGACGGCAGCGGCGCGGAGCGGAACTCGAGCTGACCGCCGGCGCCGACGTCGACCACGACGTGCGAACCTTCGCGCACCTCGCCCGCGAGGATCTTGCGGGCGAGTGTCGTCTCGATCTCCTTCTGCAGGAGGCGTTTCAACGGTCGGGCACCGTACACCGGATCGTAGCCGACGTTCGCGAAGTGGTCGCGCGCCGACTCGGTGAGCTCGAGCACGATCTTCCGTTCGGCGAGCCGCGCGCGCAGCCGGCCCAGCTGGATCTCGACGATCTGCTTCAGGTGCTCGCGCGAGAGGCCGTGGAAGACGACGATCTCGTCGACGCGGTTCAGGAACTCGGGCCGGAAGTGCGTGCGCAGCGCTTCGAGGACGTCCCTCTTCATCCCCTCGTAGGCATCCTCGTCGGCGCCGCCGCGATAGGCGAGGATCAATTGGCTGCCGATGTTGCTGGTCATGATCACGACGCTGTTCTTGAAGTTGACCGTGCGGCCGTGTCCGTCCGTGAGACGGCCGTCGTCGAGGATCTGCAACATGACGTTGAAGACGTCCGCGTGGGCCTTCTCGATCTCGTCGAACAAGATGACGCAGTAGGGCCGACGCCGCACCGCTTCGGTGAGCTGGCCACCCTCGTCGTAGCCGACGTAGCCGGGCGGCGCGCCGATCAAACGCGCGACGGTGTGCTTCTCCATGTACTCGGACATGTCGATGCGGATCATCGCGTGCTCGTCGTCGAACAGGAACTCGGCGAGCGCCCGGGCCAGCTCGGTTTTGCCGACACCCGTCGGGCCCAGAAAGATGAACGAGCCGATCGGCCGATTCGGGTCCTTCAGGCCGGAACGCGCGCGCAGCACTGCATCCGCGACCGCCCGCACCGCCTCGTCCTGCCCGACGACGCGCTCGTGGAGGTGGTTCTCCAACCCGAGCAGCTTGTCGACCTCGCCTTGCATCAACTTGGACACCGGAATGTGCGTCCAGCGTGCGACGACCTCGGCGATGTCCTCCTCGTCGACTTCTTCCTTCAAGAGGCGCGACCCTTGGCCGGCGGCGGCGCGCTGCTCGAGCGCGGCCTCTTCCTCGGCGAGCCGCTTCTCGAGCGACGCCAGCTTGCCGTAGCGCAGCTCGGCGACCTTGTTGAGGTCGTAGGCACGCTCGGCCTTCTCGATTTCGACGCGGGTCTTTTCGATCTCCTCACGCAGCTGGCGATGCTGCGCGACGACACCCTTCTCGGCGTCCCACTGGGCTCGCAGACGGTCGGCGTCGGTCCGCAGGTCGGCGAGCTCCTTCTCGAGCCGCTCGAGCCGCTCCCGCGACGCCTTGTCGGTCTCCTTACGAAGCGCCTCCCGCTCGATCTCGAGCTGCATCACGCGCCGCGACACCTCGTCGAGCTCGGCCGGCATCGAGTCGATCTCGGTGCGCAGCTTGGCCGCCGCCTCGTCGACCAGATCGATGGCCTTGTCGGGCAGGAAGCGGTCGCTGATGTAGCGATCCGAGAGCACCGCGGCGGTGACGAGCGCGGCATCCTTGATGCGGACGCCGTGGTGCACCTCGTAGCGGTCGCGGAGACCGCGCAGGATCGAGATCGTCTCTTCGACCGACGGCTGGTCGACCAGCACGGGCTGGAAACGGCGCTCGAGCGCGGCGTCCTTTTCGATGTACTTGCGATACTCGTTCAGCGTGGTGGCGCCGATGCAATGCAGCTCCCCGCGCGCCAGCATCGGCTTCAGCAGATTGCTGGCATCCATCGCGCCTTCGGCGGCGCCGGCTCCGACCACGGTGTGCAGCTCGTCGATGAAGAGGATGATTTCGCCTTCGGATGATTGCACTTCCTTGAGCACCGCCTTCAGCCGCTCTTCGAACTCGCCGCGATACTTGGCGCCGGCGACCAGCGCACCCATGTCGAGCGTGATGACGCGTTTGTCCTTGAGCCCCTCGGGCACGTCGCCGCGGACGATCCGTTGCGCCAGGCCTTCGACGATGGCGGTCTTGCCGACGCCTGGCTCGCCGATCAGAACGGGGTTGTTCTTGGTGCGCCGCGACAGCACCTGCACGACGCGCCGGATCTCTTCGTCGCGCCCGATCACGGGATCGAGCTTGCCCTGCCCGGCCAACGCGGTGAGGTCGCGGCCGTACTTCTCCAGGGCTTGATACGTCGATTCGGGGTCCGGGCTGGTGACGCGCTGGTTGCCACGCACGCTCTTCAGCGCCGTCATGAACTTCTCGCGCGTGAGGCCGACCTGCTTCAGCAGTCGCCCGACCGCTCCCGGCTCGTTCAGCATCGCGAGCAGCAGATGCTCGATGCTGACGTACTCGTCCTTGAGCGCGGCGGCTTCCGTTTCGCCCTGCGCGAGCACCTTGGCCAGCCGCTGCGTGACGTACGGTGTGCCACCGCTGCCGGACCCCGAGACTTGCGGCATCCGGCCGAGCTCTCGGTCGACGCCTTCCCGCAGCTCTTGAACGGGCGCGCCGGCGCGCTCCAGCATCACGGAGGCGACTCCGTCGGCCTGGGAGAGCAGCGCGGACAAGAGATGCTCGACGTCGACGCCTTGGTGGTTGCGCTTCACCGCCAAGGTTTGAGCGTCGCGAAGCGCCTCTTGCGACTTCTGTGTCAGCCGTTCGACGTTCATGTACATGAAGAGATAGTCACGGATTCGCTCATCGCAAGGTCCCCTTGCGCCTCTACCAGGCCGGCCGCGGCGTCCGGCGCGCCAGCAGCGGACCGAGCACCATGCCGGCCACGAAACCGCCGATGTGGGCCCAGAAAGCCACGCCGCCGACGCTGGTCGATCCCAAGCTACCGACGCCCAAGAGCAGCTGAAAGGCGAACCAAAACAACAAGAAGAAGAAGGCTGGGATTTCGACGATCTGCACGAAGAGGAAGATGGGGATCAACGTGACCACGCGGGCCCGTGGATAGAAGAGGAAATACGCGCCGGTCACTCCCGCGATCGCGCCGCTCGCACCCACCATCGGGATGTCGGCCGCGGGATTGATCATGATCTGCGCGAGACCGGCCGTGATCCCGGCGAGCAGATACATCACGAGAAAGCGGAAGTGCCCGACCCGATCCTCGACGTTGTCGCCGAAGATGTGGAGATACAGCATGTTGCCCAGAAGATGCATCCAGCCGCCGTGCAGGAACATGCTGGTCACGAGCGGCGCGAGATCCGACCAGGCGCCGGCGACGAAGCGACTCGGCACGATCCCATGGGTGTGCACGAAACGCTCGACGTCCAAACCGAGACTCTGCTGATAGAGGAAAACGGCGACGTTGAGCGCGATCAGCGCGTGGTTGACCAGCGGGACCGTGCTCGAGCGGATGGTGTCGCGGAGCGGGATCACGTCGCGGATCGTCGCATGGCGGACATGGTCAACCAAGCGACGAGTCGAATTGACGATCGCGCGCGGGCGCCGCTACAATCCGCCCCTCGTGACGCAACGATGACGCAGCGAATTTGGAGGCTCGGAAAGATCACGCTCGGGGTGCTCCTACTGGTGCTCGGGGTGATCGGCATCATGCTACCCCTCTTTCCGCAGATCCCCTTTCTGCTCGGGGGATTGACGCTGTTGTCGTCCGAGAGCCGCCACGCCAAGGCGGTTCTCGACTGGGTGGAGAAGCGCATCGGCTGGCGGCGCTCGACTCCGCAGCAATCCTGAGTACGGAGGCACGACATGTCCGATGACCAAAAAGACCGCTTCGGCGACAAGCTGCACGACGCCGAGAAGGCGCAGGAAGATCTCTTCTTCGCCAAACGCGACCGCGAGATCCTCGAAAAGATGAAGGCGCAGACGGGCGCGCTCGCCGATGAGCCCGCGCGCGCCTTGGCGAAGGGTCGTTGTCCGCGCTGCGGCGAGCCTCTCGTCGGCACTTCTCGGCACGACGTCGCGATCGACGAATGCCCGCACGATCACGGCGTGTGGCTGGACGAGAGCGCGCTCCAAACGCTGTTGAAACGCGAAAGCACCGGCTGGCTGGCACGCATCCTCGGCCGTCCGCGCTGATCCCCGCTCGGTGTTCAGCGGCATCATCGAGTCTCTCGGAACCGTCGTCTCCACGCGCCGGCGCCGTGGTGACGTCGCGCTGACGCTCGCCAGCAGCTTTCGCGGCCTGCAACTCGGTGAGAGCATCGCCGTGAACGGCGCCTGCATGACGGTCGCGTCGCGGCGCGGCGGCACGTTCAGCGTGGTGGTTTCGGCCGAGAGTCTCCGCCGCACGACGCTCGGTGACCTGCGGGCGGGCATGGGCGTCAACCTGGAGCGTTCGTTGCGACTCTCCGATCGCCTGAGCGGACACTTCGTGTTCGGCCACGTCGACGGCATCGGCACCCTGACGGCGGTCGACGGGGAAGGCGGTAGCGCGCTCTATCGGTTCGCGTCGCCGTCGGGGATGGGACGGTTCCTCGTCGAGAAAGGCTCCGTCGCGGTCGACGGAATCAGCTTGACGGTCTTCGATTGCCGGCGCGGATCGTTCACCGTCGCGGTCATTCCGCATACCGCCAGCGTCACGACGCTCGGGCGCATGCGGCCCGGACGACGCGTGAACCTCGAGACCGACATGCTGGCCCGTTACGTCGACAAGGCCGTGGCGCATCAGCTTCGCCGCCACTGAAGCGCTGTATGGTCTGAGGGGTCCGCAGGCCCACCGCGACGCGCCGCAGCAGCTCGTACGGGCCCGATGATGCCGATTGTGGCCCGGCTCCCGCCTCCGTATAATCGCAGCATGAGTGAGGAGGTGACCATGCTGACGCCCAGGTGGTTGACCGTGGGAGCAGGGATCGTACTCGGAGCCGCTACCGCCGTCTCGTTGGCGCTTGCGGGCGCGGCGATGTTCGGCGAGGGCAACAGTCTCGGACCAGTCCTGGCGCTGATCGGCGCCACCGGCTCGCTGGCGCTCATCTACGACGAGTCGCCCAAGCGCTGGGTCCTGGCGCTGTATGCCGCGTTCATCGTGTCGACCTTCATCGTGCTCTCGAACCAACTGCGCGGCGACATCGACGGCCCCATGGTGCTGGCGGTCGCCGTGGTCGCGGTCGCGTTGCCGATCGGCTTCGATCTCGTGTTGTCCGACCTCGGCCGTCACCTCGAGGTGAATCGACGCCTCGGTCTCGGTACCGTCGTGAGCTTCGTGACGCTGGTCTTGCCCCTGACCGCCCTCATGCTCGCGCAGGCCCACCAGCGTGCACTCACCGAGGACGAAGACCTGTTGCAGGAAGTCGCCCTGAAGATCCGCCGCGAGGAGGGCAATCTGGTGGTGAGCGAGCTCGATCCGCGCAAGCGGACGATGCTCCAGAACCGCATCGCCATCCGGAGCGGCGACCAGACCTATCGGCTCTCGGACGCCGAGTTCCAGAAAGAAGTCCGCGAGTACACGGTTCGGAAGGACACCGAGCGGCGCGGCGTTCGCACCAGCGACTTGCTGTCGCGCGAGGCCGAGGAGCGCATGCAGGTGATCCTGAAGCTCCAGGGCACCGAGCTCCCGAACGACGTCGTGCTGTTCTCGCATCGCGGCCCGATGACGATCATCGAGAAGAAGGTCGCGCTGCAAAAGGGAGACGACGGCACGAGCTGACCGCCTCCTCGCATTGCATTCGATCCCCCGGCACACACCCGTGTCGGGGGATTTTTTTTTGCCGACGGCTCGTTCAGCGCGCCAGCGTGCGGACGCGTGGCTCCTGCGTCTCGTTCGGCGCCTGATCGACCCGCGCTGCAAGCAGCAGCTCGTACCACGCCCACACTTCAGGAAATGCGGTGCGTAAGCGGCGCTCGGCGCTGGGTAGCGTTCGGCGCGGCTTCCGTGGTGTCGACGATTGCTTGGCGCCGATCATCATCAGCGCCAGCATAACGCCGCACGCGCAGTTTTGAATAGAGCGAAACGTCCGCTGCGCGTCGTGAATCGTCGCGGCTCGCACGACTGCGAGTGTGATCGAGCTGCAACTACCGTCGTGTCGCCGTCGTGCAGCATCGCAACGACGACGTTGCGTTCGCGCGGCGTGAGCCGTAGCATCGCCCGCTTCCGATGACCGGCGACACGCGTGTGCCAGCGCCGACCATCGCCGACCTCTACGACCACATGTCGACGGCCGTCGAGGAGGCGATGATCGCGACCGCGAAGACGTTCACGCGTACCGTACCCGCACCGCGGAGCGACCCCTTCTGCGGACTCGACCGTCATCGCGGTCCCAATCTGCGCCTGCTCGAGCGTCTGACGGCGCACGGCGACTTCCGGAAGTACGTCTTCGTGCTCGACGCCGGCGGCGGCCTCGGCGGCGTCGCGCGCTGGCTCACGCTCACGTATGGGTGCCGGGTGCTGGTCGTGGACGTGCTTCCGCGGTTGCTCGCGACCGCCCGCCGGCTCTCGAAGCGCGTGCGGCTGCACGAGCGCGTGACGGCCGTGGCCGGCTGCTTGGCGGCCATTCCGATTCGCGACGCGACGTTCACGCAGATCTGGAGCGTCGAAGCGTTGCAACACGTCGGCGATCGCCGCGCGGCCTGTCGCGAGCTGTTTCGCGTGCTGCGGCCGGGCAGCCCACTCGCGCTCCAGGACGTCGTCCGCCGTTCCGACGGCGTGCCCGTGATCGGCGGTCCTTGGCGTCACGGCACGGCGCGCGAATACCTCGATGCGCTCGCCGACTCCGGGTTCACCCACGTCGAATGCGAGGATGTGACGAGCGAGCGCGCCGAGACGTCGGCGATCGTGCGTTCGGCGGCCGAAGCCTTCCGGCGCACGCTGCAGGCGCGATCGCCCGAGGCCGCCGCGACCTGGGACCGCGGCGAGAACGTCTGGCGCTCCGTCGATGCGACGCTCGCCGGCCCGGACTATCGCGTGGTGCAGATCTTCGCCCGCCGGCCGAGCGTATGACCGTCGTCCCCTACGTCCCGCCCGACCAGCACCCGCCGGAGCTGACGCCGCTCGCGATCGCGCTCGGGATCGTCTTGTCGCTCACCTTCGGCATGGTGAACGCCTACCTCGGGCTCAAGATCGGTCTCACGGTGTCGGCGTCGATCCCGTCCGCCGTGCTCTCGATGGCGGTGCTGCGCGGGCTGCTCCGTCGCGGCACCGTCCTCGAGAACAACGTCGTGCACGCCATCGCCTCGACCGGAGAATCGCTCGCGGCCGGCGTCATTTTCACCGTGCCGGCGCTCGTTTTTCTCGACCAGCACCCGTCAGTCTTCGAGATCTTCCTGATCGGGGTGAGCGCCGGGCTGCTCGGAATCCTCCTGATGATCCCGTTCCGTCACGCGCTGACGATCGAGGAGCACGGCACGCTGCCGTTTCCCGAGGGCACCGCATGCGCGCAGGTCTTGATGGCCGGCGACCGCGGCGGCGTGACCGCCCGACCCGTCTTCGCCGGTATCGCCCTCGGCGGTCTCTACCAGTTCGCGATGCGCGGCCTGACGCTGTGGCGCGACAACGTCACCGTGACCTCGACCCGGCTCCACAAGGCGACCTTCGGCATGGAGCTCTCGCCGCTCTTCCTCGGCGTCGGGTTCCTCGTCGGCCCTCGCATCGCGGGCACGATGCTCGCGGGCGGCGTGCTCGGCTGGACCGTGTTGCTGCCGTGGTTCGATGCGATCGGGGGCACCGGCCTCGGGACGTGGCTCGGCATTCCGGCGGACGTCCAGCAGGCGACCGCGACGGAGATCTGGAGCCGGTATGTTCGTTTCGTCGGCGCGGGCGCCGTCACGGCGGGCGGAATATCGGCGGTGTTGCGAGCGGTGCCCGTCATGGCGGCGGCCCTCGCGCGCCTGCGCCCCAGCGGCCGGCGTCCGACGGCGGACAAGTCACGGACGGAGCGCGACCTGCCGATGCCGCTCGTGCTGTCCACCGTGTCGGCGATCACCTTGGCGCTCTGGCTCGTGCCGAGCTTTCATCTTTCGCTGGTCGCGACGCTGCTCGCGGTCGTGTTCAGCTTCTTCTTCGTGGTCGTGTCGGGCCGGATCGTCGGCTTGGTGGGCACGACGTCGCAGCCGGTCTCGGGCATGACGATCACCGCCCTCTTGGGCACGACGTTCTGTCTCGCCGCGCTCGGCGAGCGCGGCGCGGCCGGCATCACGGCTTGCATTACGGTGGGGGCGCTGGTCGCGATCGCGATCGCGCTGGCCGGCGACCTGGCGCAGGACTTGAAGACAGGCGCACTGCTCGGCGCTACCCCGCGGAACATCGAGATCGGGCAGATCATCGGAGTCGTGGCGGCGGCGCTGCGCGCCGGTTCCATCCTCTTCCTGCTGCACGCCGCCTACACGCTCGGCTCTCCGGCTTTGCCGGCACCGCAAGCACGGCTGATGGCCACGCTGGTGACGGGCGTGATGGAGGGGAATCTGCCCTGGGCGCTGATGGCGCTCGGCGCGGTGCTGGCGCTCGGCGCGGAAGCCTTCGGCGTCATCCCGCTCGCCTTTGCGATCGGCCTGTATCTCCCGATCACCACGACCGCCCCCCTGATCCTGGGCGGTCTGCTGCGCGCCGCGATCGATCGACGCGCGACACCGATGGGTGACCGGCCGGTCTTGTTCGCGTCGGGCCTGATCGCCGGGGACGCGCTCATGGGCATCGGCATCGCGGCGCTGACCGTGAGCGGCGCCGGCGCCGCCATCGCGCGCCGCGCGCCGGGAAGCGCCGGCGAGCTGGTGGAAGGTGTGCTGACGGTCCTGCCGTTCCTGGTGTTGATGGGCGTGCTCGCGTGGAGCGCACGCCGGACGACGCCGTGACGGGCAACGTCGAACCGCGTCCCGCCGTCGAGCTCGATCCGGCCGAGGCCCTCGCGGCCTACGAGGCCGAGATCGCGCGCAACTACCGGTGGAACGTCGTGGCGCACCTCACCTACGGCCTGCTCGGGACGACCGGCTGGCGGCTGATCATGGCGCCGACCTTCGTCCCCGACTACCTCTACCGGCTCGGTGGCTCGAACCTCACGGTCGGCGCCATACTCTTCGCCGGCGGTCTGGCGCGATTCCTCTCGCCGTTGGTCGGCGCGGCGCGGGTCGGACACCAGCCGCTCGTGAAGCGCACCGCGATCCGCATCGGCACGGGGATGCGCATCCAGGTGCTCGGGATGGCGCTCGCGGCGTTGCTGCTCCCCATTCGTTACAATCTGCTCGCGTTCGCGCTCTTCTACCTCGCCTTCAACGTCTTGAACGGCCTGCAGGGCGTCGTCTTCGGGCTCATGATGGCAAAGGTCATCCCGATCGCGCGCCGCGGCCGCTTCATCGGCGCCCGCGACTTCGCCGGCGGCGCGACGGCGGCGGCCGTGGCCTGGTTCGCGGCGGCATGGCTCGAACGGGTCGCGTTTCCGGTCACCCACGGACTGACCTATCTCCTCGCTTTCGTTTTCACGTCGCTCGGATTGATCTGCTTCGCGGCGATCCGCGAACCGCGCGCGCCGATCGTACCGGAGGCCCGCTCGCTCGGCGCGACGCTGAAGAGCGTGCGGGGCATGCTGCGTGCCGATTCGAGCTTCGCCTGGTACTGCGCCGCGCGCGGCCTCGGCGGCCTCGGACTGATGGCAGCACCGTTCCTGATCGTCGCGATCGGCAAAGGCGGTGGCGGCGGTGGCGCGCGCGACCTCGCCCACGCGACGGTGGCGTTCTTCGTGGCCGGCACGGCGGCCAATCTCGTCTGGGGCTTGCTTGCCGACCGCGCCGGATTTCGCGCCGTGTTCCTGGCCGGGGCGTGCATCTGGCTCGCGGCGCTCGGCTGGGTGCTTGCCGTGCCGCCCACCAGCGCCACCACCGTTTCGCTCTTCCTCTTGGTCGGCGCCGGCCAGAGCGGTATCCAGATGGCGTCGGTGAATTTGGTGTACGAGTTCGCGGAAGCGGGAAACCTCGGAGTCCGCATCGCGGTCGTCAATGCGGTCGGCGAGCTACTCGGCGCGATCGCTCCGCTCGCCGGCGGCGCGATCGCTGACCGGTGGTCGTATCGATCGCTCTATGCCGCCGCGACCGTCTTCACCGTTCTCGCGGTCACGAGCATGCTGCGCGGCGTACGTCCGCGGCGTCGAGCGGTCGCATGAGTCGGCTCGCGTTGATTCCGTGGTCGCAGTCCAACCGTCCGGTCGAATCCGATCTCCGGCGCCGGCTCGCCGCGGACGGCTTCGACGTCATGATCTGGAGCGATCCGGCGCACCGCACCTATGCCCCTCACAGCCACGACCACGACGAAAGCCTCTGGTGCCTCCGCGGCTCGATCACCTTCCGCATCGCCGGCTGCGACTATCCCCTACACGCCGGCGATCGGCTCATCCTCCCTCGCGGCACCATTCACACCGCCGAAGCGGGCGAGGACGGCGCGACGTATCTGATCGGCGAGAAGACGTCGTGAAGCTGGGCGCGAGGCGCCTACGCCGCAACGCGGCGTTTCACGGATCTGCTACTCGCGGAAACGCTCGTCGAGCGCGTACTTCTCGTCGAGCCCAACCAGCGCATTGAACTCCGCGAACGTCATCAGCCGATCTCGCACCGCGAGCGTGTGGCCGTCGGCGCGCAGTCGCGCGTAGATCTCCTGCATCGCGCGCGTGGCCGCGAACAGACCGGAGAGCGGATAGACGATCAGTTGAAATCCGAGCGCGGCCAGCTCGTCGGGCGGCAACTGCGGCGTCACGCCCTCCTCCACCATGTTGGCGACCAACGGTCCAGGCAAGCGGCGCCCGATCTCGCGCAGCTCGTCCAGCGACTGCGGGGCCTCCACGAAAAGCGCGTCCGCCCCGGCCTCGCGATACGCGAGCGCGCGGGCGACGGCGTCGTCGAGCCCATTCACTTGCCGGGCGTCGGTGCGTGCCACGATGAAGAAGTCCGCGTCGCCGCGCGCCGCGACCGCCGCCCGCAACTTCGCAACCTGCTCCGCCGTCGGAATCACCCGCTTGCCGCGCATGTGGCCGCAGCGCTTCGGCCATACCTGGTCCTCGAGGAACATGCCCGCCGCCCCGACACGCATGAGCTCCTGCACGGTGCGGACGACGTTGACGGCGTTCCCGTACCCGGTGTCGGCATCGATCAGGACCGGTACGTCGACGGCGCCGCAAACGCGGGCCGCGGTCGCCACGACTTCGGTCTGCGTGAGGATCCCGAAGTCGGGCTCAGCGAGCTGCGTCGCGCTCACGCTATAGCCCGACACGAAGGTGATCTCGAACCCGGCGCTGGCCGCGAGGCGCGCCGAAAGCGCGTCGAAGACCCCGGGCATGACGAGCGGCGCGCCGTTCTGCAGACGGGCGCGAATCTCCGCGGCTTGGTTGCGCATGACGTGCTCTCCAAACGACGAGGGCCCGCGACTCGACGTCGCAGGCCCTCGCATCCGCCGCCGCGCACCATGGCGCGGCGGTCCGTTGGGTCAGAACTGATACGAGAAGCGGATACCGGTCTCGGAACGGCCACGGTTCAGACCGCCGATGCCCCACGGCTCGAAGTTGATCTCCTTGGTGGGGTTGATGATGAAGCGCTGCGACAGGTTGACGGCGAAGTTCGGGGTCACGAAGTAGTCGACACCCCAGATCGCCGACTGGCTGTAGCTGTTGATCGGATCGAGCAGGTAGATGAACGCCGGCGATACGCTGCCGCCGCGATAGAAGCCGATGATCGCGAACGTGAAGAGCATCTCCCAGCGGTGGATGTCGTCGCGGTAGGCGATCGGCGGATCCTGGTTGATGGTCTTGGTCTTGGTGGGCAGATCGAGGCCGCCGATGACGCTCTTCGCCTTTTGGATCATGTAGGTGTGGAACATCTGGCCGGTGATGAAGAACGTCGTCTTCTTGTTGAGCGGCCGGATCCAGGTCGGACGGTCGAAGGCGAGCAAGCCGGACCAGACGTCGTGATTGCGCAAACCGGGCAGGAAGGGCGCGAACGTGGTCTCGCGCGTGCAATGGTCCTTGTTCGCGATGTCGCGCGGACTGTGACCGCATGAGTAGAAGGGGATGCCGAAATCGTAGGCCTGCTCGGTGCGCCACACGATCTTCGTCCACTCGTCGAAGTAGTTCGCCGCGATGCCGATCGTGTGGATGTACGGCGTGTAGTACTCGGCCGGCAGGATGCCGCGCGACACCAAGCGCTGCGTCTCGATGTTGCCGGCGTCGGTCGGCGGAATGCCGCGTGCCAGCGCCGCGCTCGTGGTCGCGCCGCCCGACGGGGCGAAGCGCTGGTAGAGGTAGCCGATCTGCAGCTGGAGACCTTCGGGCAGGACCCAGGTGTCCGGACCCGTCACCCCGTTGAAGCGGATGCCGAACTGGCTGTTGTCGATCGGGTTCCGATCGTAGTTGCCCTGACGGAGGCTGGTGCCGTGGTTCAGGTGCGTGATGCCCGGGAACACGGCGAAGAAGGCGCCGCTGCGCGGATTGGTGAGCGGCTCGCCGAGACGGACGCCCCACGGATTCGGCTCGAAGGTGAGCTTGCTCGGCCGCCAGTCGCCGGGGTTCCAGTACGCCTCGGCGAATACGTTGCTCCACGAGCCGACGCTGCCGAAGTCGTAGAGGCCCTTGATCATCCAGAATGGGATGCGGAGGTCGTCGAGGCCGAAGGCGGGGGGCGGCAGCTCGTAGAAGAAGTGCCACGAGAGGTCGAGCGCATTGGCGCGGTCGAGCAGGCGGAACCCGTCCGACTCGCCCCAGATGATCTGCTGCTTGCCGGCGCGCAGGCTGAAATTGCCGCGGAACTTGATGTCGACGTAGGCCTCGCGCAGCTGGTTCTCGAACTTCATCGCGTCGCGCGCACCCTTGCTCATGTCGTCGAGGTGCTCGAAGCGCTTGTCGATCTTCTCGCCGGTGAACTCTTTCTTGTCCGTGAAACCGGGCGTGTAGTCGTACACGCTGTCGTAGACACCGCGGTACAACAGGAACACGTGGGAGCTCTCGACCCAGTCGGACAGGTCGAAACGGTCGAGCCACTTCTGGCCGCGCTTCATCCATTCCCAGTCGACGCGCACGCGCATCGTGTTGCGCTGCTGGATGAAGTAGTACTGGTCGATGTCGGGATGCCGGATCAACTGCTGCGATTGCAGGTTGCCGGAGATCTCGAGGGGGCCGAACTTCTGAGTCGCCTCGGCCTGACCGGCGCCGATCATCAGCACCGCGACCACCACCCACGCCAGCATACGCTGCGTGCGCATCACCATGACGTGCCTCCTCCGCGCGACGCGTGACCCGCGCGTTCTTGTTCCAGAATGGCGCGCGGATTCCCCGCGGCGTAAGGCGCTCTATCGCAGCTGGCGGTTCACGCGCAAGTCGCGAGACGGACGACGGGGGCGCTCCGCCTCGGCGGCCGCGCGCGACGCGCCGGCCGCACTGCGTCAGGCGGACAGCTGCTCGATCGGGCGGTCGCCGGCGCCGCGGACGCCGCCCGGTTGCAGCGGGAAGGATACGGTGAAGCGGGAACCGTGCCCGACCTCGCTCTCGACGGTGATCGTCCCGCCGAGCAGCGCGGTCAGCCGCCGCACGATGTAGAGGCCGAGCCCGACTCCGTCGTGCCGCCGCCGGTCGCTGCCGTCGACCTGGCGGAACATGTCGAAGATGATGCGCTGGCCTTCCTGACTGATGCCGATACCGGTGTCCACCACGGTGATGGCGAGCGACTCGCGCGTCGCATCGGCGGCCGCATGCACGCTCACCGACCCCGTGTCCGTGAACTTGAGCGCGTTGTGCACCAGATTCCGCACCACCATCTTGAGCTTCGGATGGTCGGTCTGGAAGGTCGGGATGTCGCCGCTCGCCAGGAACGACACGCTGACACCGGGCTTCACCCAGGCGGCCGGGATCTCGCGCTCCACTTCGGCGAGCAAGGCGCCGACGTCGACGGCGGCCAACGTGACGGGCAAAGCGCCGGACTCCATGCGGCTGACGTCCAAGGTCGCTTGGATGAGCTCCAGCAACTGGCGAGAGTATTGGAGCACTTTCCCGCAGACCTCGCGTTGCCGCGCCGAGACCTCGCCGAACTCGCCGTCCCCGAGCAGCTCGTTGTAGCCGATGATCGCGTTCAGCGGCGTCCGCAGCTCGTGCGACATGGTGCTGATGAACTCCGACTTCAGGCTGTTGGCGGCGCGCAGGTTGCGGAGCAAGCGGCCGTTCTCGATTGCGGTCACGGTCTGCTGCGCGATGCCCGTCAATACGCGCCGGGCTTTCGCCGAGAACGGACCCGGGTCGCCGTGCGACCCCGCCAACACGTAGCCGATGACCTCACCGCGCAAGTGCAGGGGAACCGCCGCGATCGATCGTAAGTCCCACCGCCGGAGCCACGACGGCGGCGTGCCGTCGGCCGGCGACGCGGTCGCGACCTCCGACCAGCCGTGGCGGCCGGCGCGCATGATCTCCGGGAAATCGTGCTGCTGGAAATCGACCTGTTTCACCTCATGAAGCAGCTCCGGTCGGGCGCGATCGTGCCCCGCCGTCACCCGGAACGTCTGTTGCTTGTCGTCGCACAGCAGGATGTTGATGAACTCGCAGCCGACGAGGTCACCGGTGAGCGCGGCCAACCGGTCGAGACGATCGTCGGCGTCCGGATTGGCGTTGAGGAGCTCCGACGCGCGCAGCAGCGCCGTCGAGATCTCCGCCTCCTCGCGCTGCCGGGCGTGCAACGTCGCATTCTCGATCGCGAACGCGGCTTGCGCCGCGATCCCGACGGCGAGCTCGCGCTGCAGGGGGCTGAAGGCGCCCGGAGTGAGCCGGTTGCCGGTCGCGAACATCCCGACGGTACGATTGCCGCACCGCATGCTGGTGAAGATTCCGGACGCGACACCCCAGTCCTTGACCGCCCGCGCCCCTGGGCCCTCTGCGGCGTCCGACATCTCGACCACGCCCTCGGCGAGCACGAGCGCGCCGAAATCCCAGAAGGCGGCGCTGATCGCGGCCGCCGTGCCGAGACCGCGGCTCGCCATCAAGCGATACCCCGACGAGCTGGTGGGATCGGTGAGGATGGTGGCGCACCACTCGGTCTTCAATCGCTCCGCGGCAACCGCGTGCAAGCGGTCGATGACGATGCCGAGCTCGAGCGACGTGCCGAGCGCGCGGCTCACTTGGCAGAGGCCGAGAGCGGTTTCAGCGGCCACCGACAGCTCCGCATTGGTTGCCACCAGGCGATCGCCGGTTTCCGCGAGGCTGCGGTTCTTGTCGCGCAGATGTCGCTTGTAGAAGTAGCACTGGCTGGCGACGCTCCCGAACACGAAGATCGGAATCACCACCAGCGTGGCGCGGGTGGCTTCGTGGACCGCGATCGTCGGAACGACGCTGACCAGGCACCCGTATGCGGCGGCGGCCGTCAGCACGATCGTCGTGCTGCACGTCGCCGACACCATGGTGGCCGGCACGATCGTCATGAGAAAGAAGTATCCGAACAGCAACCCCGGCGGACCGAGAACGCCGAGGCCGATCGCGATCGCGACCGTGTCGAGGAGCAGCTGCAGGTACACGAGACGCACGAGGTCGACGTCGCGCGCCATCGCGCGGCGGTACAACGGACTGAGCATCGCGGTGCAGAGACAGACCAACGTCACCGGCAGCCACGACAAGGCGACGCCGCCGAGGTAGCTGAGCGCCGGCATCCCGCAGGCGACGATCAGACCCGTCCTGAGCCGCGTCTCGCAGAGCCACTCGTTGATGGCCGCAAGATCCGATGCCTCGAACTTGGCGACGCCCGTCAACGCCGGGGGTTCCGAGGCTCGAGAATCCTGCCCGCGAAGAAAGATCCGGCGCACGCCGATAAAACAGCAAGGCTTATGCCAGCATCGCCGCCGGTCCCGGCTCGCGACCTCTGCCGGGCCGAATGGAAAGCCTCAAGCTCGACGCGGCATTACGCACTGCCGACGTCCGGCCGACAAGCCGCACGGCGGTCGCACTGTCATTCGCGTAACGCTGGCGTGCCGTTCACGGTCGCTCGCGGGCGACCCTCGCGGCCAGCGACTTCAGCTCGCGCTCGAGCTCACGGTGCCGCCAGCCGAGTCGGATCAAGTACAAAGCGAGCAGGATCCAGATCGCGCCGTATGCCGCAAACAGATACCAGAACCGATCAGGGGTGTTCATACCAGAGTTTCCCCCATTTGCTCTTCCAAGTGCTGCACCTCGGCGCGTAGACGCAGACCTTCGTATCGCAACCATAGCAACCAGAGGAACAACAGCGCGAACGCCAGCATCGCCACCAGCAAGGCCGTTACCATGCGCGCATCCTCGAGACCGCCCTTGTTCGCCGGCGCCGAGATGACCGATGGGTGCATGCCGCGCCAGAGGCGCACCGAGACGTGCAAGACAGGGATGTCGAGCACGCCGATGAGCGCGAGCACGGCGGCGTAGCGCGCGATCTGCGGGTCGTCGCGGCCGACCGTCCGCAGGATGAGATAGACGGCAAAGATCGTCCACAGGATGATCGTCATCGTCAGACGCGGATCCCAGGTCCACCACGTACCCCAGATCGGCCGCGCCCAGATCGGACCCGTCACCAGCACCATGGTGCAGAACAGCATGCCGACCTCGACCCCGGCGATCGCCAGGTGGTCGTAGGCGGCGTGACCGCGCCAGAGAAAAAGAGCGCTCGCGGCGGCTGCGACGAAAAAGCCGAGATAGGCCGCCCACGCGGAGTTGACGTGAAAATAGAAGATGCGTTGCGCGGCGCCCTGCATGCGTTCGTTGGGGACGTACATGAAGACGCACCAGATCGCGGCCAGCATCACCGCCGTCGCTGCGAACGGCAACACGTTGTCGGCGACCGACGCGAGACGGCGTGGCATGCTCATTCCTGCACCAACTGCTCGAAGATCATCCACCCCGCCACGCTGAAAATCACGTCGAAGGTCGCGAGCACGCGGAGCCACGCGCCCGCGTTCGTCGCGGTGCCGCCCGCCATGACGATCCGGCTCGCCTCGACCGCGCAGATGACGACCGGCACCAGCAACGGCAAGACGAGCAACGGCAACAGCATCTCGCGGGCACGGACGCGCACCGAGATCGCGGCGAACAGCGTTGCGAGCGCCGAAAAGCCGATCAGCCCGAGCACGTTCACCAACAACAGCGCCAGGGGCGCGGCCGGCACCGGGACTCCGATCAGCAAGGCGAGCAGCGCGAGCAGCACGATCTGCGCGATGCCGAGCACGATCACGTTGCTCGCCATCTTGGCGATGAAGATGGCGCCGCGATCGATCGGTGCCAGCAAGAGGCCATACCAGGCGCCGTTCTCGCGCTCGAGCAGAAAGGCGCGCTGGATCGCCATCAGGCCGGCGAAGATGAACGTGACCCATTGCACGGCAGGTGCCGCCGCGCCCGCGCCCGCCGGGTCGAACGCGAACGTGAAGGTGAGCAGGATCAGAAGCACCAGCACGGTGAGCCCAGCGAGCGCTTCGCGGGTCCGCAGCTCCAGCATCAGGTCCTTGTGGAGGATTTTCCAGGCGTCGTTCACGCCGCTACCGCTCCCGTGATCTGCCGATAGTGGGTGTCGACGTCGGCCCCGACGTCGCCCTCCCAGGCGATGCGTCCGCGGTGCAGGATGATGGCGCGATCGGCGACGGCGAGACCGCGGGCGAAGTCGTGCGTCGCGGCGACGATCGTCCGGCCGCGGGCGCGCAGCTCGACGAGAAGTCGATCGAGCCAATCGGCCGCCGCCGCGTCGAGCCCGCTCCACGGCTCGTCGAGCAGGAGCAGCTCCGGATCGTGGAGCAGGGCGCGCGCAAGGGACAGGCGCTGCTCCATGCCGCGCGAGAAGGTCCGCACCGGCCGGTCGCCGGCGCCTTCGAGATCGACGCGTGCGAGCCACGCGCCGACCAGACGACCCGTGTCGGTCAGTCCGTACATCCCCGCATAGAAGAGGAGATTTTCGCGGGCCGTGAGGTCCGGATAGAGGAAGCTCTGGTGGGCGACGAGACCAACCCGGCGACGGGCGTCACGACTCGCCGCCGACGTCCCGAAGAGCGTCAACGACCCCGACGTCGGCGTCATGAGCGTCGCGCAGACGCGCAGCAAGGTGCTCTTACCCGCGCCGTTCGGCCCGAAGAGCGCGACCGTCTCACCCGCCGCGACCCGCAAGCTGACGTCACGCAGCACGACGGCGCGGCCGAAGGACTTGCCGAGTCGCTCCGCGTGCACGACCACGCCGCTCACGCCGTCGGCCATAGCGAAGCGGTTTCGGAAAGAAAAGGCGTCATCAGCGGCGCTCGAGCGCTGCGAGCGCCGCGAGCGCCCTCGCCTCGTAGCGTTCGCGCAGTAAGGCGTGGTCCTCCGGTGAGAGCTTGCCCATCTGCAGATCGAACTCCGCCTCTTTGATCGCGGCGTAGGCGAGCTCCTTCTCCTTTTCCAGACGGTAGCGCTCGGGATCGGTGCTGGGACCGATCGTCGCGTGGGCCCGTGGCCACAAGAGCGGCCCGGCGACGCTCACCGCCACGATCGCGACGACGACCAGACCGGCCGCATAGAGGAGCATGCTCACGCCTCGAAGTGGTCGAGCTCGGACGCCAACCGCGCGCGGCGCTCGGCATCCTGGTCGTCGCGCGGCGGGGGGGTCGTCGCAGGCGGGGCCGGCGCGCGCCGCCAACGCCGCGACACCACCGCGATCACGGCCGCCGCGACGGCGACCGCCGCGAACGGCGTCACCCAGGCGACCAGATTGAAGCCGGTCGTGGTCGGCGCCGACAGGATCTTCTCACCGTACTTCCCGGAGAAGTACGTCAAGATCTCGGCGCGGGTGTGTCCCGCCGCCAACTGCTGTCCGATCTCCTCCTTCAGTGGAATGCCGGACGGGCACTGCAGATGGTTGCAGCTGTGGACCGTGAGGCCGCAACCGCACTGGCACGTCAACGCCTCTTCGATCTCGCTCTGGGTCGCGTTCTTCATCGGAGCGCGGCCTCGAGGCCGCGCTCTTCGACCGCCAACGCGGCCGCCATCGCGCGCCGTTCGGCGGCCGTCGGCGACATGACGATCACCGTGCCGAGGACCATGACGATGCCGCCGATCCAGAGCCAGCTCACCAGCGGGTTCACGAAGACGATCAACGTCATGAGGCCGGTCTTGTCGTCGTAGCTGCCGAGCACGACGTAGAGATCCTCGAGCAGGGTGCTACGGAGCGCCACCTCGGTCGTCGGTTGCTGCTGCTTCTTATAGAAGCGCTTTTCGGGAAACATCGTTGCGACCGGCGTGCCGTGCTTCGCGACCTCGACCTCGGCCATCATCGAGGAGTAGTGCGGACCATCCTCGAAACGGATGTCCTTGTAGGTGAAGGTAAAGGCGCCGGCGTTGACGACGTCGCCCTTCTTGATGGTCTCCTGCTCCTCGATCTTGAATGCCGACGAAGCGGCGATGCCGATGAATGCCATCACGACGCCGACGTGGATCACGTAGCCGCCGTACCGTCGTCGGTTTTTGCCGATGAGGTTCGCGAGCGCTTGCGGCGCGGCCTCGCCCATCAGGGCTTGTCGAGCCCGGGTCCCGCGGTAGAACTCCATGAAGATCGTCGCGAGGACGAAGGTCGCGAGCGAGAAACAGACGACGGCATAGTAGTTGCGCCAGCCCGCCGCGAAGACGAGCACGCCGACCACGAAGCCGAGCGCGAGCGGCACGGTGAAGCTGCGACGCAGGTTGCGGGCGCTGGCGCGACGCCAGGCGATCACCGGCCCGACGCCGGTCATGAAGAGCAGCGCCAGGCCGAGGGGCGCGTTGACCTTGTTGAAGAACGGCGGCCCGACGGTGATCTTGATGCCGCGCACCGCCTCCGACAGCACCGGAAAGATCGTTCCCCAGAACGTTGCGAACGCGATCCCGACCAGCAGCAGATTGTTGAAGAGGAACGCCGCTTCGCGCGAGAGGAACGAGTCGATGTCGTTCTCGCTGCGCAGAAGAGGCCGGCGCCACACGACCAGCACCGTGACGAGCGTGATGATCGCCGCCAAGAACCCGACGAAGAATGGACCGAGCCCGGACTGCGTGAACGAGTGGACCGACGACACCACGCCGCTGCGCGTGAGGAAGGTGCCGAAGATGGTGAGGCAGAAGGTGAGGAGCACGAGCACCATGTTCCACATCTTCAGCATGTTCTTCTTTTCTTGGATCATCACCGAGTGCAGGAACGCGGTGCACGCGAGCCATGGCATGAAGGCCGCGTTCTCCACCGGGTCCCACGCCCAGTAGCCGCCCCAGCCGAGCTCCTCGTACGCCCAGCGCGCGCCGAGCATGTTGCCGACGGTGAGAAAGAACCACGCGAAGAGCGTCCAGCGCCGCGTCGTCCGGATCCACACGTCGCCGAGCCGTCCGGTCGCCAGCGCCGCGATCGCGAACGCGAACGGCACCGAGCAGCCGACGTAGCCGAGGTAGAGCGACGGCGGGTGGATCATCATCCAGTAGTTCTGCAGCAGGGGATTGAGATCCGCGCCCTCGCGAGCCGGCACCGGCAGCCGCTCGAACGGATCGGTGACGAAGACGAGAAGCGCCAGGAAGAAGATCGAGATCGCCATCAGCGTCGCGGTGACGTACGGCATGAGCGCGGCGTTGCGCTCCCGGTTCTGCAAATGCACCAGCGTGCTCATGCTGGTCAGGATCAACACCCAGAAGAGCAGGGAGCCCTGCTGACCGCCCCAGAGCGCCGCGATCGTGTACGGGACCGACAGCGTCGACGACGAATACGAGGCGACGTACTCGAGCGAGAAGTCACGCGACAAGAGCGCGCGCCACAGCACCAGCGCGGCGATGACGATCAGCGCGTGCACCGCGTAGGCGGAGCTGCGGCTCGACCGCACGAGAGCCGGACGGCGAGCCGTCGCGCCCCCGAGAGCCGCGATCATGGCGTAGATGGCGACGATGAGCGCCAGCCGGAGCGCGAGGACGCCGATGTCGATCATCGTCCGCCGGCCTCAGTTCTTCGGAATTTCCGCTTCGTACTTGGAGGGACAGGCGGTGAGCAGGGTACGGGCGTGGAACGAGCCGGCGTGCGCGTACGTTCCTTCGACGATGACGTCGCGGCCCTCCGCGAACATGTCGGGCAGGACGCCATTGTAACGGACGTCGACGCCGTCGGTGGACTCGAAGTTGGCGAGCCGAAAGCGCAGATCGAGCGTCGCGGGATTCCAATCGATGCTCTTGTCACCGACGCGGCCCGCGACGCGCAGCGGCTCACCGGCGACCGCTTCGCGCCGACTGAGAAACTCGTCGATGGTGAGGTAGTAGACGGAGGTCTCGCGGATGCCGGTGTAGACGAGATAGGCGACGGCGGCGACGATGATGCTGGCACCGATGATGAAGCGGCGATTTCTGTCCATCAGGGGGCCTCAGGTCGAATGTAGTCGGCTTCCGCGCGGCATTGCAACCGAGGTCGCTCACTCGGGCGCCTCCGTCGTGCGCGTACGCCGCGTCCGCGGCGCCACGCACACGCCGCGCTTCGCGGCGCGAATGAACGCGATCAGATCGCGCACGTCGTCGCTCACCGCGCCGTTCTCGAGGCGCGCCAGCGCCTTGCCGAGATGAACGGGACGCGCGAAGAGCGCGGCGACGGCGCGGCGGATCGCCGCGATGCGAGGCGCGTCGAACCCCGCGCGGCGGAGGCCGATCGTGTTGACGCCGCGGATCGTGTGCGTGCCGTCCATGATGCAGAAGGGCGGGACGTCGCGGCTCGTCCGCGAGAGGCCGCGCAGTAACGCCAGACGGCCGATGCGCACGTGCTGGTGCACCACGCAATTGCCGGAGACGAACGCGCGGTCGTCGACCTCGACGTGGCCGGCGAGGAGCGCGCCGCCGGCGATGATCGTGCCGTCGCCCACGCGACAGTTGTGCGCGACGTGGGCGTTCTGCATGAGGTAATTGCCGTTGCCGACGGTCGTCGCACTGCCCGCGATCGTGCCGCGATGCACCTGCACGTGCTCGCGAAAGACGTTGTCGTCGCCGATTCGCAGGAACGTCTCGCCGCCGGCGAACGCGAGATCCTGCGGCTCGCCGCCGAGCACGGCCCCGGGATGAATCACGTTGCGCTCGCCGATGTCGGTCGCGCCGAGCAGCACCGCGTGCGCCATGACGTGAGTGTTCGCGCCGATGCGGACGCGCCCATCGACGACGACATACGGCCCGATGACCGCCGCCGGATCGATCTCCGCCGCATTGCCGACGACTGCGGTCGGATGAATCACGACGACGACTCGTCTTCTTCGTCGTCGTCGTCGGTGTCGTCGTCCGACGAGTCGGGATCCGGCGGCGATCCCGGGATACGGTATCGCTCCGTCATCCAGCCGCCGAGATCCGCCAAGCGACAACGCTCGGAGCAGAACGGCCGGTGCGGGTTGTGTTCCCACCCCACCAACGCTCGACAGCTGGGACACCGCGGCGTGAAGTCCATCGCGGATCTCTCGATGCCACGCACTGTCGGGTGCGCGCGCCCCTCAATCCCGGTCGGGCCGGGACGAGATCAATAACCGCCGAGGCTACGCTTGCGAGCGCGCAGGCCGCGGCGACTGCCCTTGTTCTTGGCGGGACGGGCACCGCCGCCGCCGCCCATCTCGCTCGCGAACGGATCCCCGGCGGCGAACATGTTCTGCGGCGCGGCGAACGACGGACGCGCCGGCGCAGGCGACGGTCGATAGCCGCCGCCGGCACCCCCGCCCGCGGGACGCTGCGGCCGATCCTCGGCGCTGTTCACGCGCAAGCGTCGGCCACCGAGATCGTAGCCGTCGAATTTGCGAATCGCGTCGGCCGCCTCGGTGTCGGACCCGAACTCGGCGAAGGCAAATCCACGCGAGCGTCCTGTTTCCCGATCCGTGCCGATGTGGACGCGTGCGACCTTTCCGGCCTGAGACAACAGCGCGGAGAGCTCCTCTTGGGTCGTGTCGAAGCTCAAATTACCGACGAAGATCTTGTTGGAAATGATGCGACTCCTTCTCGTTTGAGTGTGTGGTGGGAAACCGGGGCTTTTGGCCCGTATAGCGGAATGGGGTTTTGTATGCCAAGCGCGATTCAGGACTCGACGGGTGGCTCGGCGGGCGCCGAAACCGCGGCTGAAGAGGCCGTATCCGTACCTTCACCGGAGCCCCGACCCTGATGATCGGGACGACGCCGGCCGCTGCCGCCGCGTCGCCGTCGCCGCCGGGCGGGCGCTCGGGCGGGATCGTTGGAGGAGGCGCTGGCGGATGGTTCCTCACCGGCGGCGACGACGGCGCCGTCGGTCGCAGGACTCGCGTCTTCCCTGCGCTCGTCGGAGGCTCGACGTCCGCGACCGCCGCGCCGGCCACCGCGGCGCCGGCGTCGCCGGGCAGCGTCGGCCTGGAGTTGCGCGGCATCGGCCGGCATTCCTCCCGCGTCGACCGGGATGAAGACCGGCAGGCTCTCGATCCAGTATCCGTCGACGGCGGCCGCGAGCGGAATCGTCTCCGACGATCCGTCCTCGCCCGCCAGCTCGCCGAGGTCGTCCGCTGCTACCGACGCGTCGCCCGTGGGCGCGGCGTCGCCGGGCGCGGTGATCGCGGCTGCCGGCGACAGCGGCGGTACCGGTTCGCGCACGGGCTCCAGCAGTGGAACGTCTTCGACCGACTCGACCGCGGTGGCTGCCGGCGAAGCGTCGCCCGCCGGCCGTGACGTCTCCGCGGCATCGCCGCGCCGCCCGCGTCCGCCGCGACGCCGGCGACGCTGGCCCGTCGCCTCCCCGTCCTCGCTTTCACGAGCCGGGGCCGCGGGGCCGCGCGCGTGTGCGCCGCCGCTTGGCGCGGCGCGCCGCGCGCCCGAGCGATGGAGGGCGCCGTTCGCCGGGGCCGCACGTTCGGCGGGCGCGACCTCGCCCGGCCGCACGACGGCGATCGGCGCCGTGACCTCGCGCGTGCGCGTCTCGATCTCGCTCTGGTGCGGCATCAGCTTGTCGCTGGCGACGACTTGGATGCGAGCCGCGTAACGCCGCTCGAGAACCGCCAGATCATCGCGCTTCTGGTTCAGCAGATACATCGCAACGTCGCGCGGCAGCGTCACGTTCATCAACGCGACGTCGCCCTCCGCGATACGGTGATGGATCTTGCGCAGAATCCCGAGCGCGGCCGACTCGGGCGTCCGGACGGACCCGTGGCCTTCGCACATCGGACAGGACGTGTACGAGCTCGCGACGGCCGCCGGGCGTAGCCGTTGGCGCGAGATCTCCATCAGGCCGAGCCGCTTTCCAGCACATTGGGATCCTAAGCTTAGAATTCCACGTGGACAAGTTGTCGCG
>JADMIO012736432.1_pt1 | contig 35328 bp, 24 predicted proteins | sample 8958161 | NCBI WGS metagenome assembly JADMIO01 (sample SAMN16585339, study PRJNA669376) | soil metagenome | isolation source: Crop rotation soil | place: USA: Cullars Rotation, Alabama | collected 2011
CCAGAGTCACGTTACCCGTGTTCGTCACGTTGTACGTCCACGTCACCGTGCTGCCAACCGCTACGGTCGGGCCAGGCGCCGTGTCGTTGTCCGTACCGTTGGTCAGTTTCACGATTTTGATCGATGCGGTCTGACCAAAATAGTGATCCGGGTTGCTCGAGGTCACATCGGGTCCGACCGGCGGTTTGCCCGTGGCTGTTCCCGTGTTGACGTATTGACCGGCCAACGCCGTTCCCGTTGCCGTGCAGCTTGAGCTGGCGCCAGGAGCCAACGATGGAATCGTGCATACCAGACCGACCTTATCATCCGTAACCGTGACAGGAGCCAGAGTCACGTTACCCGTGTTCGTCACGTTGTACGTCCACGTCACCGTGCTGCCGACCAGAACCGTCGGGCCTGGCGCCGTGTCGTTATCCGTGCCGTTCGTCAGTTTCACGATTTTGATCGATGCGGTCTGACCAAAATAATGATCGGGGTTGTTCGACGTCACATCGGGTCCCACCGGCGGTTTGCCCGTGGCTGTTCCCGTGTTGACGTATTGACCTGCCAACGCCGTTCCCGTTGCTGTGCAGCTCGAGCTGGCGCCAGGAGCTAACGATGGAATCGTGCACACCAGACCGATTTTGTCATCCGTAACCGTGACAGGAGCCAGGGTCACGTTACCCGTATTCGTCACGTTGTACGTCCACGTCACCGTGCTGCCAACCGGTACGGTTGGGCCAGGTGCGGAATCGTTATCCGTGCCGTTCGTCAGTTTCACGATTTTGATCGATGCGGTCTGACCAAAATAATGATCGGGGTTGTTCGACGTCACATCGGGTCCCACCGGCGGTTTGCCCGTGGCTGTTCCCGTGTTGACGTATTGACCTGCCAACGCCGTTCCCGTTGCTGTGCAGCTCGAGCTGGCGCCAGGAGCTAACGATGGAATCGTGCACACCAGACCGATTTTGTCATCCGTAACCGTGACAGGAGCCAGGGTCACGTTACCCGTATTCGTCACGTTGTACGTCCACGTCACCGTGCTGCCAACCGGTACGGTTGGGCCAGGTGCGGAATCGTTATCCGTGCCGTTCGTCAGTTTCACGATTTTGATCGATGCGGTCTGACCAAAATAATGATCGGGGTTGTTCGACGTCACATCGGGTCCCACCGGCGGTTTGCCCGTGGCTGTTCCCGTGTTGACGTATTGACCGGCCAACGCCGTTCCCGTTGCCGTGCAGCTTGAGCTGGCGCCAGGAGCCAACGATGGAATCGTGCAGACGAGACCGATTTTGTCATCCGTAACCGTGACAGGAGCCAAGGTCACGTTACCCGTGTTCGTCACGTTGTACGTCCACGTTACGGTGCTTCCGGTCGGCACATACACGCCAGGAGCCGTGTCATTGTCGGTGCCGTTCGTGAGTTTCACGATTTTGATCGAGGCAGTCTGACCGAAGTAGTGATCCGGATTGCTGGAAGTTACATCCGAACCAACTGGAGGCTTACCAGTCGCAGTGCCCGTGTTCTCATATTGACCTTCAAGCGCGGTTCCCGTTGCCGTGCAGCTGCTGCTTGCACCGGGGGCCAATGATGGAATCGTGCAAACCACTCCAACCTTGTCGTCGGTAACGGTCACAGGAGCCAATGTGACATTTCCTGTGTTCGTCACGTTGTAAGTCCACGTCACGGTGCTGCCAACGGGGACATAGACTCCGGGAGCGGTGTCATTATCCGTACCGTTGGTGAGCTTCACAATCTTGATCGACGGCGCGGAACCAAAGTAATGATCCGGGTTCGTCGAAGTGACGTCGGGTCCGACCGGGGGTTTACCTGTGGCCGTACCCACGTTTTCATACTGACCGGCGGTTGCCGTTCCAGTGGCGGTGCAGCTCGCACTGGCACCGGGTGCCAGTGATGGAATCGTGCACACCAGACCGACCTTATCGTCTGTAACGGTGACAGGAGCCAGAGTGACATTCCCTGTATTCGTCACGTTGTAGGTCCAGGTCACGGTACTGCCGACTGGCGCATACACGCCAGGAGCGGTGTCGTTATCGGAACCATTGGTCAGTTTTACGATCTTAATGGATGCGGTCTGACCGTAATAATGATCGGGATTGCTGGACGTTACGTTCGGGCCGGCCGGCGGCTTGCCGCTCGCGGTTCCCGTGTTTTCGTACTGCCCTTCGACTGCGGTGCCGCTGGCGGTGCAGCTCGCGCTGGCGCCAGGAGCCAAGGTATCGATGGTGCAGATAGCCCCCAACTTGTCATCCGTTACCGTTACAGGACTCAAAGTGACGTTACCCGTGTTCGTCACCTGGTAAGTCCACGTCACTGTCCCGCCAACCGGTACGTAAACGCCCGGGGCGAAGTCGTTATCTGTACTATTGGTCAGCTTGACCAGTTTGATGGAAGGCTGGCCAACAAAAACGGAGCAATTCGCAGTGCCGATGTTGCCATCTTTGTCGGTGATGGTGACCTGGTAATTAAAGGTACCGCCTTCGGTCGGCGTGCCGTGGATTGTTCCATCGGAATCCATCGTCAGGCCAGCGGGCAGACCAGTGGCTGAGAATGTATAAGGGCCACCCGCGCCACCGCTTGCAACCATCTTGACGGGCGTTATTTCGACATCCTTGATTGCGACAATCTCGACGCAATTGGCAGTCGGATTCGAGGCAACGTGATAGCCGAAATCAATGTCGTTATTCGTTCCGTTTGAGGGAAGCGAGACGGGACTCGATTGGGCCGAGGTCGCATTCGGCGTATTGCCGGGAGTTCCATCGCTATCCAGATTCGGACTTGCTCCTTGATGATCCGGTGACGAAGTGTAATTGGCAAGTGCCGGCTGTGTGGGCACCTTTACGGTGTAATTGCCGCCGCAGATACCGGTGAACTGATATTTGCCATTGCTGTCGGTGGTGGTCGTGGCAATCAACGTGGAACCATCCCACAGTTCAACTGTAACACCCGCAATCCCGGGTTCACCACTATCCTGGAAACCGTTTGCGTTTTTGTCGTTCCATACGAAGTCGCCGATGACTCCTGTGCAGTTATAAGCCACAACGCTACCGGACATTGAGGTCTCATGCGCCGGCCCAGGACCTTTCAGCGCGGCTAATGAAACGGCTGGCACGAATTGGAAAGATACCACCACGATTCCGTTCGGTCGGGCCGCTAATTCCTGCAGATTCGGATTGGATCCAGTATAAGTAAATGAGGTCAGATTCACCGTAGCGGTCGTATTAATGAAGCTTCCTGTTCCGTTCTGTTCGATATCGACCCAGTGGACCTTTGCAGAAAATGTGTCGGAACCATCGAATATGTAGAAGTCTCCTATTCCACTCACCGAGGCCGACGATAGACTTCCAGTCGTCGTAATCGGGCCAACTGCAAACGTGCCGTCGATTCGACCCTGCATCGTCAGCAGTGCATCTGGAACCGAAAACCCGTCCTGATTCGTGATTTCAAAATCAAATCCCGAATACCCAGGTTCTGCCGAATGCCGGAACAAGAAGGTTCCGTCTCCCGGGAACCGTATCGCCGCGCCTTGCACGGTCGAAAAATCAAACGACAGCGCATCCGAAGCCATTGCTTCCTGGCCGCCCAACAGCATCATGCTGGCCAGCATCAAAACCATTAATCCCAACGCGTATATTCTCTTCATATCTAGAATGACCTCATTCTCGACCACATGTGATGATCCATACCTCGTGTGTCGCTTGTCCTGAGCAATCAACCTTCCGTCCTGGTCCGACAAATCCAGATCATCGTTTCAGTACCTTAAACCCAACGAGCAGCTCCGCATATTAGTGACTTCATGTAACTAACGCGAACACTTGCGCAGAGAGTCCAATCGATCCTCCCCTAAGTTCTCTTCAAATAAGTCATCTTTACAAGCGCTAGATCGTAAGACTTTTTTACGAAATCTCACTTTATATTCCTAGGAATACAAGTGAGATTAAAGAAACCACATACACTTTTGTAAAGAATGAATCGCTTGATAGATCATTAACTACCTATCCAACGTGGGGATCACTCAAGGAGCGACGGCGTCAGAAAAACAAAAGGGCCCGGCAGAGCCGGGCCCTTCGAAATTCAATTCAGGCCGATCTTAGTTGTTATAGAGTTTTCGACGGCCGACAACCACGAACATCAGCAATCCCGCGCCCAACAATGCGATTGCGCTGGGTTCCGGAGTTGCCGTTACCGTTCCCGAGAACGATGTTTTATAGGTGCCATCCGTGTGGGACCGAAGAACGGACAGTGCCTTGGGAGGGGTGAACTGGAAAGTGAGCACCGTAATGCCGCTCGTATTGCTTGCCAACGCAACCAGATCTGCATTGGAGCCGCCATACGTAATGCCAGTCAGATTTACCTGTCCACTAACATCTAATGTACTGCCGGTCCCCTTCTGGCTGATATCAACCCAAGTCAAACTACCGGTCAGCGTGTTCGCTCCGTCGAAAATGTTAAAAGTACCGCTGCCCGTAACGTTCGCCGTAGATGTACCACCACCATCCGGACCACTAACTGTCCCGATGGTGTACGTACCATCGATTCTCCCCAAAAGCCCCGCCGCCGTTCCATCCGTCACCGTGAAATTCGTGTCGGATGACCCGTTTGGCGTGAAGAAAAACGTGTTGTTTCCGGGGAAGTTGATCTTCGCGCCGGTTGAATTGGAAAAATCGATCGTGACCGTACTGGCAAAAGCTGAAGTGCTGCACAGCATCACGGCGGCGATCAACATTCCGAAGAAAAGTTTATTCAATTTCATTTTCATTGTCCTTCGCTCGACTGTTTACTTTTGCTCACCATGAGCTAAGTTCTGCCCATATTAAGCAACCGACATACCTTTCGATGAACCGTCAGTCAATCAATCGCATGTTACTGAAAATAATGTGGATATGACTTATCCTCGGGTGCAGCTGAATCGGTTGGCTTGGCTGATAACCGGCCCGTTCGTAAAGAGTTTTTACAGTCCGTCGTCCCCAAGCGGACGTCAGAATAAATAAAGCCCTTAATAACAGCGGGTTAGATGCAGGAGTGAGATGTCTGTAAAGAGTTACGACAGAATCAGAAAGAGGGAAGAACATGAAAAAGGGAAAGGGTCCGATTGCTCGGACCCTTTCCCTTTAAGAAACTGAACTTAAAGCTTCGAATGCAGCCTTCGAGAATTATCCCTTCAAACGCTTCCGAGCTAATCCAAGGCCGATGAATCCAAATCCCAAGAGCAACAAGCTCCCAGGTTCCGGAACTGTTGCATTCAAGGATCCCGAATATGACGTTGTCTTTACCTTGGTCTTCAGATCTACCAGCTTGACCGCTGGAACGAACTGGAAAGATACGGTAACGATACCATTTGGAGCGCTTGCCAACTGCAGAAGATTGGCATTAGTTCCGCCAATATACTGAAAACTGGTCAGGTTAATGCTACCTGAGGTGTTTAGGAAATCGCCAGTGCCCATCTGCTGGATATCCAGCCAAACCAACGAACCAGAAAAGACCTTGCCGAATGTGTCGGTAATACTAAAGGTTCCTACGCCGCTCACAGGGGCCGTCGACAACGTCCCGACGGTCGAAATTGCCCCAATAGTGAAATCTCCCTCAAGCTTTCCCTTGAGACCAACAAGACTGGGGACGGCGGAAAAACCGGATTCCCCTGTTACCTTGAAATCAAAAGGCTTATACGCCGCAAGTGTCGAATCCGGAAAAGTGAAATGGCTGTTCCCAAGAAACTTGATTGAAGCTCCTGGCAAGTTCGAAAAGTCGATGTGTAGCGTATCCGCTTGAGCCCGTTGCGCAAGCAACATCGCTCCTGCCACCGCCAACCCTAAGAGGAATTTCTGAAATCGCATCATTGCCCCTAATTTATTTTTTTGGAACGCACTCAAAGTCCGTTTTGCGACAGAGGAAGAGCAAGCGAGAGACCAATTAGTCTGGAGGATCATACTGGGGCTTAACAAATTGTAAATAAAGGCCAATCTATGGTTGCTATACCTGTCGTAGGGTCAATCAATTCTAGTTTGTCGTAAGTTTTTCCGACAATGTTTGATTAAAACGACGAATCTGATCCATTAAGTTATTGAAGGTGAAATAATTAGCATGAAATTCGAATTTCGTAAGCAACTGTGGCGTTTTTGATTTCCCAAGGGTCAACATCAATAGAATACGAACGATAGAAGAATGACTTGCGAATTCGACCTGACCGGCCGATAACTGAACAGCGGTATTGTAAAGAAGGGGCTGAATGTAAATAGTAATACGACAATGCTGGTTGCATGCCAAAGCTAGCGCTTGTCACTTCACTAACTCCGCCTTAACGTCTTGGCGTGGCCTAAACGCATTTGAAGGGAAGGCATCTCGATTGGCCAATTCAAAACGGCGCAGATCTCAACAACTGTTCGATTTCCCAATTAAGGGATGGACTTGGGCTAGAATCGGGAACTGTTTCGTTTGTTCTTTAGCGGTGCTTCTCGACCGATTTAAGGATTCGCATATTTATGTCCCTGGGCATCAATAAACGTCCGACCGCCAAGACACAACACCCAGATCTTCCGGTCCATAAGCCGATCTTCCTCAGTGGCCTCGGACGCAGCGGCACAACAATCATACATAGTCTGTTAGCTGAACATCCTCGAGCAAATTGGCTATCGCTTTTCTGCTCAAGATATCCAGACCGGCCACAAATCAATCGCTGGCTCATGCACGCGATTGATATTCCCATATTGAACATACCCATTAAGCGGAGATTCGTCCCTCTCGAGAATTACAACTTCTGGATGCATTACTATCGCGGTTTTTTCATCCCCTGCCGGGACCTTACAAGTGGTGACGTCACATTGCGCGCCAAAAAAGCAATTCGCCGCGTTTTCGGCCAACTCACAACGACCAAGCGGAATCGAATGCTCATCAAAACAACAGGAATGCCACGCATTGGTTTTCTTCACAATGTTTTTCCTGATGGCAAATTTATTCATGTTATTCGGGATGGCCGAGCGGTCGCGAATTCTCGAATGAACGTTCCATTCTGGCACGGATGGGAGAATGGGCTACTCTGGCCCGGCGAGCTTCCTGACAAGTATCGCAGTGAATGGCTGGACCACAAGTTGTCGTTTGTTGCACTTGCCGGACTCGAGTGGAAATCCAACATGGACTTATTTGAAACGCTGAAGAGAGAGAATCCTCATATCCGGGTGCTTGAAGTGCGATATGAATCCTTCTGCGCCAAACCCGAAGAAGAAATTAGACGGATGGCTGATTTCTGTGAGCTTGAATGGACGGCGGGATTTCAGCGAACTGTCAAAAACTTCCACATAGAAAGCGAAAATGACAAGTGGCAAAGGGAGTTGACCTCCGAACAGCAAACGACCCTAACGGAGATATTGCGTCCCTACTTGATTCGATACGGTTATGAGGTTATGAGTCCGCAAAACGGATTCGCCGAAACTAAGCGATGAGGCGATGAGGGAACTGCTAATCGATTCCTGTTATTGTGCCAAGAGGAAAACCTACCCCACATCTGCCGATCGCTGCGGCTTTCCATCCACGCTGGCTGGCACGTGCGCATTTAACCTATTACCGGGTTGGGTTAGGTTGGCAACGTAACTAGCAGAATAGAACCTATCGAGCCGACCAAATGACGTCGGTGGGCGGTCGCTCGACGGCATAATGCTTATGGTCCGCCATGCGCACTCGCCGCCTCTCCGCTGGACCTTGCACGCTTGGTTCGATGCGTCGCCCCGCGTCTATTCGAAGCCCAATAACTCAATAATGTTTCCGGGGATTTACGGATTTACGTAACCGTCCGGTCACTACCGTCTGGCCTGCCTAGCTGAGACCCACCATGCTTCATGAATCAGGAGGAACAGGTTCATGGAGATTCGCAACGGAAGATGTTATCGAACGAAGGTCGAACGACGACAGATTGTCGAAGAAACATTCAAGCCAGGAGTATCGGTTTCGCAGGTAGCGCGTGCGCACGACGTGAATGCGAACGTTATTTTTAACTGGCGGCGACAATACCGCGAAGGCTGGTTCGATGACGTGAAGGCAACGACGAAGGCGCTGGTGCCCGTCAAGCTGGAACGGGCGGTGGTCGCCGCTGCCAGCTTAAGAACAAGCGCACGTCGGGTGAGCGATGGGGTGATCGATATCGATCTCGGACACGCCAGAGTGCGGATCGAAGGCGCTGCCGATCCCGATTGTGTGCGGGCCGCGCTCGAAGGGTTGGCGCGATGATCGGCTTACCCGTCGGGACACAAGTGTGGATCGCGGCGGGCGTGACGGATCTTCGGCGCGGCTTCACCGGATTAAGTGCCATCGTGCAAACGACGCTGAAGGAAGATCCGTTTTCCGGACACGTGTTTGTTTTTCGCGGCCGTCGCGGAGATCTGATCAAAGTGCTGTGGTGGGATGGCGACGGTCTATGCCTGTTTGCGAAGCGTCTGGAGAAAGGGCGTTTCGTTTGGCCGAAAGCCGACAACGGCAGCGTTGCGCTGAGCCGCGCCCAACTGGCGATGTTACTCGAAGGCATTGACTGGCGTCGTCCGCTGCGTACGGAGAGACCGCAAGTCGCCATATAACCAAACGGTCTGAAACCCACGCCCATTGTGGACCACAGCTGTCCATTAACGGTGTGAATATCCAGCACGTGATCGCCTCTACGGTCCAACTTCCCAACCTCGACGCTCTCGACTCCACGGCACTGAAGTTACTCCTGATTGAAAAACACGCGCTGGTTTTAGAACAGCAAGCGGAACTCGATTCGCGCCACACCGAGATCGAGAATCTGAAGCTGATGATACTGAAGTTAAAGCGCATGAAGTTCGGCCGCAGCTCCGAGAAGCTGGATCGCCACATCGAACAGTTGGAACTTCGACTCGAAGAGATGGAAGCGGCGCAGGTCGAGGTTCATGTTCCCGCGCTCACCCCAACTCGACTGCGGCAGCAACCGAAACGCACCCCGTTACCGGAGGACCTTCCGCGCGAAGTGCAAGTCTTTCCGCCGAAGCACGACATGTGTCCGGACTGCGGCGGCAAGTTGTCGACGCTGGGTGAAGATGTTTCCGAGATGCTGGAGTACGTTCCGGCGCGATGGAAGGTGATCCGTATCGTCAGGCCGAAACATAGTTGTGGATCATGCGATCGCATTGTCCAGGAGCCCGCGCCACATCGGCCGATCGCACACGGAATGGCGGGGCCAGGTCTGTTGGCCCACGTGTTGGTATCGAAGTATGGCGATCATCTCCCATTGTATCGGCAATCGGAGATTTACGAACGCGAAGGCGTGGAGCTGGATCGTTCGACCTTAGCCGATTGGGTTGGTGGCGCCACGCGAACCTTGGAGCCTTTGGTTGAGGCGCTCCAACGACACGTTCTTGCCGCAGACAAACTGCACGGTGACGATGTTCCGGTGCCGGTGCTCGCACCGGGAACGGGAAAGACGAAGACCGGCAGATTGTGGACATACGTTCGTGATGACCGGCCGGCGGGACGAACCGAACCGTCCGCGGTTTGGTTTGCCTACTCGCCGGACCGCAAAGGCGAGCATCCGGCCAAACATCTGGAACGATTCCACGGTGTCTTGCAGGCGGATGGATTTGCCGGCTTCAATCGGCTTTACGAAAGCGGCAGGATTGTTGAAGCAGCGTGTTGGGCGCATGTCCGGCGGAAGTTCTACGACTTATATGAAGCGCATGCATCACCGCTGGCGAAAGAAGCATTGGATCGGACTGCGGCATTGTATGCGATCGAACGCCAGATTCGAGGCCAGCCTGCCGAAGAACGGCAGCGAATGCGAAACGATCATTCGCGACCATTACTGGAATCTCTACAACAATGGCTGAAGGCCGCACTGGCGAAGCTTTCGCGAAAATCGGACGTGTCGACGGCGATACGTTATGCGCTGGAGCGTTGGACGGCGTTGACTCGCTATTGCGACGACGGCCGAATCGAGATCGACAACAACGCTGCAGAACGTGCATTGCGTGCCGTGGCTCTCGGACGGAAGAACTACTTGTTTGCTGGATCAGATTCCGGCGGTGAACGAGCAGCAGCAATGTACTCGCTGATTGGTTCCGCAAAGCTGAATGGTATCGATCCCGAACTCTACCTGACCCACGTGTTGGCCGTTATTGCCGATCACCCGATCAACCGAATCGATGCACTACTGCCTTGGAACGTCGGTCTGGCCCGGCCCATCAATCCAACCCTCACAACCCAGTCGTAGTTTCGTCGTGTCCACGATCGCGAGTCGTGGACACATGTAATCGTGTGAGTCAATACGGTTAGCTCCGGACGCTTACGGATTTACAACGGGGAAGAATTTTGAAGAGTTTGGGATGATTACCGATCATCTTGAACTCCTGAACTCCCAAGGGACTGAATCTCGCCAACCCACCTGAAATCTCTTAAATGCGCCTGCGATGGCTCCAACACCCACCGCAGGCATCATCGAATTATTTGCAGCTAAGATCTGCGTGGATCCTATTTAGGAGGTACCAGGCTGCTGCTCGGTCTTGTAGTCCCGTCCTGGGACATCAGATACAACCGTCCGCTTCCCGTCTGGCCGAAAACGATAATCTGGGTCGTCCAACCTTGGCCGCTGACGATGTGAGGAAAAACCAATGCACCGTTCTGTGCGATTGATTCATTCAAAGGTGGCGTTGTGGTAATCAAATAATCGCCTCGTTCGTTGTAGCGGGTCCGCAATGCAATCAGTGCGAATGGCGAAGATGACGTTACCTTGGCCGTTCCTTTGAAGGAAAGAGGGATTGTTGGGAAAAGTGTCTTGTCGTTAATGAACTCTGCTACCTGACCGCCTGCCGGTACTCGTACCGACTGAATCAGTCCGGTGGTCGAGCCATCCTGCCGGAAAAGTTCAATACTGACATCGACCGATTTTGACGACGGATTTGCTATCGCGAATCCGGTCTGAATGGAACCCGAATCCGAGCCTGCCGATGCCTCCGCATACATTCGGAAAGAGGTTCCGGTTGAAACCCCCGAAACCGCAGCTTCGGTTACGGTCACACCTTGACTGCGATACGAGAAAATAGCCAATGCATTCGGCACGAAATTGGAGCTGAAGGGCGTTGCCGGGATCGGAGTAATTCTTATCGAACCCGACCGTAAATCGGTTCCGTCGCCCGTCGTCACGAATACGGCCGTAGCATGTGGCGCGATGTTGTAACGCGCGTCTTGCCCCAAGGGCCCGGTTATAGAGAGGTTCAATGGAGCTGAAGTCTGATCGATTGCACCATGCCCGAAAAACTCAAGAGTCCCTTGAATTGGCGATTCAGATGGGTTTGTCAGGACTATCCGAGTCCGCCATCCCGCGCCGTCCGCGAATTGAGGCACAACCAGGACACCAGAATCCGGAACGATAGAAGCAACGGGCATCGTTGTGATCAGGAATTCTCCACGCTCATTTGTGAGACCACGCAGGGCTGTGGCGCCAATCGGCAGCGATGAACTGAAAGTAAACGTTCCCAAGGCCGCGGGAGGAAGATTGAATGGAGGAGCATTGAGAAATCCGTTAACTTGTTGCCTTGCCTTCACCGTTAATGAACCCGACGCTGAACTCACGCCGGCTGTATCAGTGAAGTAGAATGAAACCACTGCGTCTTGTGGATTGTCATTGGACAAAGCGATGCCGGTATTAACGAGTCCCCCCACCTCCGCATAGATACGGCCATTCGTGATTTCAGGACCGGCGGGTACGCCAGCTTCAGAAACAATGACTCCATTCTGACGGAGGCCCATGATCGCAACGCCGGCAAGCGATTTGGAGGCCGTTACTTCACTATCCGTACTCGTGAGCTGCAAATTTGAAACATCGGGCTCAAGTCGAGCGTGAGAGACACTCAGATTCGGGCTGTCCGAATCGGTCGTTTCTAACGTCAGACTTCCGTTGGGAGGAACTGAGTAATTGGTCGTGACAGGAGCGTTCGAAACAGAAACAGATATGGGTACCGAAGTCGTTTTGTTTCCGGCTGCGTCTCGCGCGATTGCCGTCAATATATGGATTCCATTAGTCGCTTTAGTCGTATCCCAAATTGTCGAGTAGGGGAGGGCCGTTCTTTCCGCACCGAGATTCGTACCATCCAAGAGGAACTGGACTCCAACTATCCCGGTATTGTCGGTCGCGGAGGCAGCAACAGATACTGATGCCGATACCGTACTGCCAGCTAAAGGCGATGTCAGATTAACATCTGGAGCAGTCGTGTCTGGCGCGGGAGATGTGTCCTTAACGTTGAGAATACCGGTTGATCCTAAGAGGCCCCCGGCACTTGCCGTTATTCGCGTAGTCCCAACAGCATGTCCCGTAAAAGCGGCGCTCTTCGTTCCTAACAAAACTGTGAGATCAGTAAGGATTACACCTCCGCTTTCTCCGGATAGCGTCCATACAGCTGCGACATTCGATATGAAGTTTCCTGAAGCATCGCGCTGAATTGCGTAGACCACCAGGCTTGATCCAATCAATAAATCCTGGGCTCCAACATTCGCACCCGTTCCGTCGCTGGCGCTCTCAACAAAAAGGGCGGAGATTGGCCCGGCGACGACAGTGAGCGTCCCGGATAAGCCTGACGAACCATTCACGCCGACACTCATCTTTGCGGATCCGGTCCTGTGACCGATCATAACCGCGCTTTTCCCATCTACGGCAGGCACGAGATCACCATTAACGACGCCGCCCGTAAGATTCGAAAGAGTCCAGGTACCCGCAACATTTGCAAGAAATGTTCCCGATATATCCCGCTGAATCGCGAATGCGGTAATCGTCGTTCCTGATGCCAAGTTCTGAGCTCCTACCGGTGTGCCAGTGCCATTCGCTGCGGTTTCAATTGTTATGAACGTCGGGACAACCGCTGTCAGCGTGCCGGAAACGCCGTTCAACCCAGTTGCTGCCGCAGAGACCTTTGCCGAACCGGCTACGTGTGCGGTAAAGACGGCACTCTTGGAATCACCGGCGACCACCAGATCCCCATTGACAACGCCGCCCGTAACGTTCGTCAGAGACCATGTGGCCGCAATATTAGCGACGAAGTTATTAGAGGCATCTCGCTGAATCGCAAAACCCGTCGCGCTTGAATTTAGGTTCACGTTCTGAGCTGCTAGGACGGCCCCGTTTCCGTTAGCAGATGTTTCAACATTTAGTGAAGTCGGCGTCCCTGCGACAATTGTCAGTGTGCCGGATGTCCCGATCAATCCACCAGCCACACCCTTCATATTGACAGTACCTATCACGTGCGCCGTGAAAGTGGCGCTCTTATTGTCGCCCGCCGGCACCAGATCGCTATTGATTACTCCGCCCGTTACATTCAGGAGCGACCAAGTCGCTGCGACGTTGGCGATAAAATTGCCAAACGCATCTCGCTGGATTGCAAATGCCACCTGCGAAGAACCGGCGCTTATATTCTCCGCGCCAATCGACGATCCACTGCCGTTGGCAGCATTCTCGAGTGTGATAGCGCTCACACCTCCCGGGATCACAGTAAGTGTTCCGGAACTACCCGTGAGCCCACCGGCCACGGCCGTCAGCTGCAATGCCCCGAGCGCTTGAGCCGTAAAAACGGCACTCTTGCTATCGGGCGCAGGAACAAGACTTCCTCCGACGTCCCCTCCCACTGCAGTCAGCGACCAACTCGCTGCTGTGTTGGATATGAAGTTTCCGGATCCATCCCTCTGAATCGCGAAGCCAGTCACGGCAGTACCAGCAGCTATATTCTGAGCTGCGATAACGAGGCCACTCCCATTCGCGGCTGTCTCCACCGTCACTGATGCGGGGACGACCGATGCTACAACCGTCAGGGCCCCGGAGTTTCCTGTGAGCACATTACTGACCGCCCTTATGGTGGCCGCCCCGACGATATGGCCGGTGAAGATCACACTCTTGCTGTCCGCCGCAACCACGAGATCGCCATTAACCACGCCGCCTGTGACATTAGTTAGGGACCAAGTAGCGGCGATATTTGCCAGAAAAGTGCCAGAACCATCTCGTTGGATCGCGAACCCCGTTACCGTTGCTCCCGCGGTTACATTTTGGGCAGTAATGACGGTTCCCGTGCCATCAGATGCCGTTTCTACTGTCACGGTCGCTGGCGCTTGAGAACTCACCGATAGAGTGCCCGAATTTCCTGCCAAGCCTCCAGTCACGGCGACAGCGCGAATGGAGGTTGTACCCACAGCGTGTCCGGTGAAAGTGGCGCTCTTTCCGTCCCCCGAAGCCACCAAGTCGCCGTTGACGATTCCTCCCGTCACATTGACGAGCGACCAGTTTGAAGCGACGTTCGCCTTAAAGTTCCCAAATCCATCTCGTTGAACGGCAAATCCGATCACGCTCGAGGTGGACGCAACAGATTGGGCGCCAACTAAAACCCCGCTACCATTGGCTGCCGTTTCGACACCTACCGACGCGGGCACGCCAGCAACGGTTGTCAGAACGCCGGAATTACCCGTCAGACCACCAATCACCACATGCAATTTCGCACTACCAACAAAGTGACCGGTAAATGCGGCGCTTTTATTGTCCCCCGATGGAACCAGGTCAGCGTTAGCAACTCCGCCAGTCGTGCTGGCTAAGGACCAAGTGACCGCTACGTTCGCTACAAAATTTCCTGCAATATCGCGCTCGATCGCAAAGCCTGTAATGGAAGTCGCAGCCTGAACATTCTGTGTTCCAACGAGTGATCCTGCGCCGTTGGCAGCCGTCTCCACGGTAAGGGAGACAGCAGGGCCAGTAACCACTGTCAGCGCTCCAGAATTGCCATTAAAAGCCCCCGCAAGGACGTGCAATGTTGCGCTGCCCGGGATATGGCCGGTAAAGATAGCGCTCTTGTTATCGCCAGAGGGTATTAAGTCTCCACTTGTTACTCCCCCGGACGAATTCGTTAGAGACCAATTCCCTGAGGTGTTTGATATGAAATTTCCGCTTCCATCGCGGAGAATAGCAAAACCCATCAAACTGGAACCGGCTGAGACATTTTGTGCTCCCACAGGGACGCCCGTTCCATCGGCTGATGTCTCGATAACGACGGATGCCGGGGGTTGAGAGACCGTCAAAACCCCCGAGTTCCCACTTAATGCGCCCGCCACTGCATGAAGGGTGGTGGTACCTGCAATAGTGCCTGTAAAAACAGCGCTCTTATTGGTAATTGCTGAAGCGAGATCGGCGTTGACGATTCCTCCGGTGGTACCCAATAGTGACCAAGTCGCTGCAGCATTGGATATGAAACTCCCCATGGAATTTCGTTCGATCGCGTAAGCCGTAATACTGGATCCAGCGGCTATTATTTGCGACCCAAGGACGGTACCCGAACCATCCGGTGCGGTTTCCAAGGTCACCGTCGCGGCTGTCTGATCAAGGAGCTCGTAGGCACCAATATCCCACCCTGTTAACTGACCACGCGCAAGCCCCGACAGATCCCTGGTGAACCCATTCGCTCCCAAGTCCAGACCTTTATCGATTGCTGGACTTCCCGGAATGAGCCGATAATCCCCGTTTATAGGGTCCACAAAAACACTTGCAGTGGCCAACACATTCACAGCATGTGGACCTTCATTCAATGCAGTCGCGGCTCCGGTAGGTCCATAAAGGTTATAATCGCTGTTGAGATTCGTTGAACTAAAAGCCGTCGCTTGCTTAACAGCGCCGCCACCATTACCGAACACGATATTGTTCTTGATGTTTACCTTGTCGGCATCCCCGATGCTCACACCAGCAGAATTATTGACAACTGTGTTGTTGTAAATGTCGATGTTGAAGTTTGATGGGGCCACAGAACCCGTGACCGACAGTCCGGTACCTGTGTTGTATATCAAATTATTGCGAACGACTGTTTGATTCTGGGACTGTAGCCTGATGCCAGAACTGGCACCGTTATAGATTCGATTATTCTCGATGAGATAATTGCCAGGCGCCCCAGGAAATACGCCATCCGTCGTAATGCCCGCCGGGTTTTGGGCTGTGCTGTTATCATGAATGACATTGTTGCGTATGGTTACATTCAGTACACCCGCCTTAACGTCGATACCGTCACCTTGGCCGCCCGTAAAACCGGGATTGCTGATGTTATTACTTTCAATCAATACATCGCTGTGCGCATTGCCCCATGAGGCACAACCGCCAGCGGTCAAGTAATTCGATCCGATGTATATGGCCTCTCCAAAGCCATGATCGATATCGTTATTTCGCAGGGTAATATCGTGAAGATTCCCAAAAAAAGCGGAACAATCAGCCAGGACGGCTCTCTGGAATTGGATTGTCGAACCGATTGTTAGAACATCGTGGACATGCATATACTCCACGACGGTGTAATTCCCGCCGTACAGAATCCGGCCTGAATCACCACTAACGTCAAAACCTCTAATCGTCGTGTAATGCGTGGGGTAATTTTCGTTTTGAGTCCCAATCGAAATAAAGCCGTTAACAATACTAATGTGAAATTTATTTGAACCGGAATAATCCAGCCACGACGGGCTGGCATCGTTAGCGTTGTACTTCGACATTCCGTCAAGTGTCAGTCGATGCGTGCTCCCATCCGTGCGATACAAGTTGACTTCGTGCGTCTCAATTTCGGGTGTATCCGAAGCAGCTTGCCTCGCCGAAAAATATACAACTACGTTGTTTACGGCTAATGCCGTATTAATGGCTGTCCATACCGCACTGTTTGAATTTACCGAGAGCGTCGTCCAAGGGTGACCAGAACTCCCGTTACTGTTTCCCCCGGTATAAGTCGGATCGACATAAAATGCGGTCTGACTTGCCGCACTCAGAACCGTTACAGTTGTATTACTAGTGACGTTGTTGGTGCCGTCACTCACAAAAAGTTGAAACGTGTAAGTCCCCGGAACTGAAAAACTGACGGTCGTCGTCAACGCTGACGGAGCCGAAAAACTGACCGGAGCGGGACCGCTTGTACGAGTCCATTGAACTACAAGAGGGTCTCCTTCCGGATCGGTGGCACGACCGAACAAGGTGAGATCCCTTGCTGGAAGTGGGAGAGTTTTGTTGATTCCGGCATCGATTGCGGGTGGGTTTCCCGAGGCCAAAACGTCGGCCGGGCGGCACAGCCAGCCAGTCAAAGCAATTCCCAACATTGCTAGTCGTGCTACAGTTTTCACAAATCAGTCTCCCTCATTCGGACTTACGGCATGGGATTATTGACATGAGGCCCGTCATCTTGCAACAGACTTTCTCACCTAGTCCTGAAAAGCCAGCGCCCTTGGAGCAAGCCTGAAACATATCCGCCGGCCCCCCTTACCGATCAGCCCTTGACCAGAGAGACAATGGCTATATATTTCAACCATTTAAGAAGGGACTATCGAATTCGTTGTTCGCCCCGATGAATCCTGCGCAGGACGCGGGAGAAACAGAGAAACAGAGAAACAAACTGCAATGGAACTTTATTAGTGAGGAAACTTAGGTAAGAGATCTTAGGTAAAAGATCTTAGGTAGGAAATCGAATTGGTCGGTAAGGGACACCTGCGAAAACAATAATGGCAGAGACAGAGGCCAGAGACTCGGTGATGTGAGCGGCTAGCGGTTTAGGAGTCCCGCATACCAATCAATGGTTTTTTGCAAACCTTCCACAAATGTAATTTTCGGCATGTAACCGAGTCTGATTTGCGCTTTGCTGATTTCAGCCTGTGAATGCCTGATGTCGCCCGCCCTAGCTTCGGCGAATACTGGACTTATTTCTTTGCCGGTTATCTGATTGATCTGCCTTACGATTTCATTCAGACTGATTCGGATGCCGCACGCAATATTGAAGAACTCACCGGCAATTCCGGCAGTCGTGCACGCTAAGAGATTAGCCTCAACGATGTTCTGCACATAGGTGAAATCTCTCGATTGATGCCCATCACCGAAGATCGTCGGTCGACGACTCGCCAAAATGGAAGGTATGAACAAGGCCAAAACCCCGCTGTATTGAGAGCTTGGATCTTGTTTGGGCCCGAAGACATTAAAATACCTTAAAGAGACCGTCTCCAATCCAAATACACGAGTAAACATCCTGCAATACATTTCAGCGAAAAGCTTTTGTGCGCCATACGGAGACACAGGATCGGGCATCATGTCCTCTTGCTTTGGCAGAGTGGGATCATCACCGTACAGTGCCGAAGACGAAGCATATACGACGCGTTTCACTCTTGAGTCTCTTGCGGCCTGCAAGACATTCAGTGTCGCGGTTACATTTGCGTTGTGCGATGTCAGCGGATCTATAACAGATTTGGGGACCGACGCGATCGCCGCCTGGTGAATGACATAGTCCACCCCGACGAAAATGTCTGAAAGCCTTCGGACGTCGCTCAAATCGTCAGCAATAAAAGTGACCCGGGCACCGAGTTCTGCAATATTTTCCATCTTGCCCGTTGAAAGGTCGTCGATAATTGTCACGCAATTATCCCGCAACACTAATTCGTTAACGATATGAGACCCAATGAATCCGGCACCGCCGGTCACAACGTAGTTAGACATTTCGCTCCTGACTCAACCTGAAATCCCTCTTCCACCACAAATAGTTCAAGAGGAGGGTCAGTTTATCCTTGATGGAACTGCGCTTGACTGGCGCCGCGGCACCGCGATCCATGCGGATTTCAGACTTCAGACGAATTCGGTTGCCGTCAAATAAGAATCCAGGTTCGTAAGGCAGATTATCCTTACTCAGTCTTATCGAGTTAGACAAGTCCACACCTAACTGTTGAGAAATGTGCGTTAGCGTCGGCACCGTATTGGCAGATAAGTCTTCAAGTGTAATGGCCACTACTTTCGAGGTCCGTGCAACCCGTTTCAAAATGTAGAGACATAACATGTTCACACTGAAGAGATATAGGTTCGCCATGAGCCACCCCTTAGGCGGCTGCTCGAGATCTCTTTTGGAGAACGAATGAACGACACCGACTGGATTCCTTTTGATGTAAACGAAACTGATATTCTCTTTGTACAGCCTCGCTAAATGGAACCCTCTGCAAGGATATTTGGAAGAGTCAACGATGAGATCCTCCGTAACCATTGCGCCCAAAGTTTCAAAGAATGCCTCCAGATATTTTCGATATTGCCGATAAGCGGGGTTGGAATCGGAACCCATCAGGATCTGTGATATGCCCGAATGGTACTCGAACTGATTGACCAGCTTATTAAGCCCATCGATATCTGTATCCTTGTAGCTCTTGAACAGCTTCTCTTTAAAGCCCTTCCAAAAGACGAATTTTGGATTGTCTTTTTCAAGTTGAGGAGGGATTCCTCCTCGTCTTGGGAACCGGTTAAGTTCGCCTGCGCTGAAGACTTGTGGATTGTTGCCTAAAACAATATCGAGCAGGGTGGTCCCACTCCGGCCGGCTCCAATAATGTATATGATTCGTTTGTTCATAACTGAATCCGAAGAAGCGCAGTTCGTGTTCTGGTTAGGCGACCGGCCTACGGATGCTTTCGTCCGACAGGTTCGTAGGCGCCTATCGCCCAAAAACCTGGCTGCCGAGACGCCCCTTCTAGGTCCGTTGAAAAGCCGGTTGCGCTTAAGTCCTCCCCCTTAGCAACGGCGAGACTAGTCAAAAGGAGATGAAAATCCCCCTTAACGGCGTCCACAAATAAGCCAACCTTATCAGAGAGCATCTTCGAATGCGGGCCCTCATGAAATGCCGGTTGGGGGCCTTCGGAACAAAACAGGTCATAGTCACCCGTAATATTCGCCGAATTAAAGACACTGGTCTGTCTACCACCGTCTCCAGAGTTATTGCCGCAGAAAATGTTGTTTTTAAGAGTCACATTTTCAGAATACCCAACACTGACGCCGACGCTTCCATTTCCAACGATGGTGTTGTTGTATATGGAAAGGTTGGTATTATTTCTCGCCCCCGAACCCGTTAAACTTAACCCGGCACCTTCATTGCCGACGATAAGGTTATTGCGAATCACTGTCGTATTCTGAGATTCGATTTTGATGCCGTGCTTTATACCGGCAAAGATGCGATTGTTCTCAATAAGGTAATTCCCTACGCCGGAAAACACCCCGTCGGCTGAGATTCCGACCGCAGCTTCGCCAGAAGCCGCTCGCATATGATCTATCCGATTGTTTCTAACCGTGAGGTTCAAAACACCGGCCTTGATATCAATGCCGTCACCTTGTCCTCCGTTGAGTCCCGCATAACTAATGTCGTTTCCTTCAATAAGGATGTCGGCATGCCCGTTTCCCCACGAGGCACAACCGCCTGCAGTCATATAGTTGGAGCCGATGTAAATCCCTTCACCATAGCCACGTTCAATGGTGTTATTACGAATAGTAATATCGTGAAGGTTGCCAAGAAACACACTGCAGTCTGCAAGAACCGCCCGGTGAAACTGGACTGATGAGCCTATAGTGGTAATGTCGTGAACGTGCATATACTCGAGGACGGTAGAGTTGCCTCCAAAGAGAATTCGACCGGAATTCCCGCTGACATCAAACCCACGTATCGTTGTGTAATGGGCCACAAAATTCTTCGACTGATTACCGATCGATATCGAACCCTTTGTAACTTTGATCTGAAATTTACTGTCACCCGAGTTATCGACCCACAGCGGTTCGTTATCGTTTACGTTGTACCTGGACATTCCGTCGAGGGTCAGCCGATTCGTACCGATATCAGTTCTGTAGATGTTAATTTCACCCGTCTCGATTTCAGAGGCATCCACATACGCCTGCCTCGCTGAAAAATATATGATTACGTTGTTGGACTCGAGCGCTTTATTAATAGTATGCCAAGCAGGATTGTCGGCTTTGACTGCAAGAGTCGTCCATGGATGAGCAGCTGTCCCGTTTCCAATACCGCGGTAGGTTGGGTCGACATAGAATGCCGTCTGACTTGAAGCACTTAAGACTGTGATCGTTGTGTTGCCGGACGCGCTGCCCCCCTTTTCCTGAACGGACAACCGGAAGGTATATCTGCCAGCGGACGAGAATGACACAGTTGTTGCCAATGCCCAAGGGGCAGATAGTTTCGCCGCGGTGGGACCGCCAGTTTGAGTCCATTGAATCGTTGACGGCCCCCCCCCGGAACTCGAGGTATGGCCAAAAAGGGTGATATCGTTTGCAGGAAACGCAATAACCTTGTCGGGACCTGCATCAACCAACGGAGGGGACAGAATACCTGTCCTCGGCTGCATGTGAAACATTCCTGACCATCCAACCATCAGAACAAATGAGGACATCAGGAAGCTCGGAAGCCCCTTCGCCGGAATACTAATCATGTGATGCAATATGAAACGCACTTCGGATTTTGAAAATAGAAATCGAAGGCTGTATGACTTCGTTACTCCCGTATGGAAGGTGATTTTTGGTGAACATTTCCATATCGGTTATTACCAAAGGGGGGATGAAACATTCGACGAAGCCACATCAAATCTCGTCTCGGCCCTGGCGAGCATGGGAAACCTTGCAGCCGGATCCAAGGTGCTCGACGTTGGCTGTGGCGTCGGCGGCCCAGCGATGCTTCTGCATGAAGAATTCGATTGTAATGTCGTGGGAATCTCAATAAGCGAACGGGGCATAGCAGAGGCTTCGGCTCAGGCGCGCATAAAGGGATACACCACTAACATTTCGTTTAGCGTCACCAACGCAGAAGCAATTGGATTCGCGGGGGAGGCCTTCGATGTGATCTGGGCCATGGAGTCATTCCACCTTATTAAAGATAAAACAAGAGCTCTTGCAGAATGCTTCCGCGTGCTTAAACGGGGGGGACAGTTCTTGATGTGCGACATTATGGTCGGACACAAACTGTCGATCTCCGAGTTATTGGATAATTACCACGACCTGAAGCTGATGGAGCGGGTTTATGGAAAAATGCAACATGAGACCATGAGTTGGCATGAAGCGGCACTCAAAGGTGCCGGCTTTATTAATATCCTCAACCGGGATATAAGCTCCTTTACCCATCCTACGATCCCGTATTTTCGGAGTCAGGTTAAGGACAACTATCGAAACCTTGTAGCGGTCTCCTCGCAGCAATATGTAGACGACTTTCTCGCGATGTGCGAGGCACATCATCGCTTCGACATTCGTGGAATCAACTCATACGGAATGTTGAAGGCGAACAAGCCTTACTGAATTGGTAATGGGCATTCATTCCGCATTCACCGAAGTTTTTGCCGCGGGCTTTGTCCACAGCACTAGTCGAGTTAACCACACTCCTCGCAACGCCGGAATCGCCTCCAGTTTCGAAAGATCTAGGATTCCTATAGCCACCATCGAAACGAGCAGCGCGATGAATCCGGAAACCGAGGGAACACCGAGTTCCATGACATGGATGGCAAAACCACGCAGTGGCATTGTTGATACTAATAAGCTCCCAATCATTACACAGACCCCCATAGCTGTTGACGCAGCGAGAATCTTCATCGCGGAAGCCCCAACCCTGCGGAAGCCGAGTTTGCCTGCGCGGCGGCGCAAGAGATATCCGAGAAAGACCGCCGAGATGAAAGCAGCCACAACGCGACCGATGGAAACGCCATAAATGCCGAGTGGATGCACAAGCAAAAGACTACTGGCGGCATAAACGACCGCCTCAATTATCGTTGCCACTAGCGGGGTCCTGGTATTCTGCTCAGCAAAGAAAGGTAACTCGAACATGCTTCGCATCCGCCCAAAGACCAGGATTGGTGTCATTGAAATCAAAAGGCTCGAAACCAGACTCGTGTCACTGGCAGAAAAACTGGCGCGCTGATAAAGAAACGCTATCAACTCCCGGCTCATCAAGGCAAGCCAGACCGCCAGGGGTATGTTGACCATAAGCAGGAGTTCGATTCCACGCTGCAGATTTCTTTTGGTCGCATCAATGTGTCCTCGGGCGGCACTAGCTGCGATTGTGGGCATGGCCGCAAGGACAATGCTTCCCCCCAATAATCCAGCAAAGGACTCTATGACTCGAGATGCCAGGCGCAATGCGGTCACGCTTCCAGCACCAAGCATTGACCCCAGTACATTATTAAGAACTTGAACACCCGCATCGCAGATCTGAGCCGTTAATTGAAAACTTACCAGTCGATACACCTCAATCATAGAGGGATGTTTCAGGCCCAAACTCGGCCGGAATTGGAAGCCACTCCGTCTTAGAACCACGTAGTAGATCAAAAGTTGCCAAAGCGCCGATGCGAACATTCCAACGCTCAGAGCCTGTACTCCAAGCTTCTTCCCAAGAAGGAAAATAAAAACCATCTTGAAAATATTCTCGAAAAACTTCATTGCGCCGGGCAATCCGTAAACATCGAAAGCATTCAATGCGGCTCGCATGATCACAATCGGCACATACAATGGCAGGAAACAGAACAGAAAGACACTGAGTTGCGTGGCAATCTGCGTCTCCTCTGATGCAATACTCACTGCCTGAATCTTCATGAAAATGGGCGAGAGTATTACGCCAATGACACAAACACCTACTAAGATAACGGTCCCTGTAGTCATCACCAGGTTCAAACAGTTCCAACCTGCAGTCTCACTCTCTTGTCTGGCACGAATAAAGATCGGAAGGATCACTTTGGTCGCCTGCAGCATCAGGATCGTAATGATCGCCATGGGGATCGTATTGGCGATGTAGTAAGCATCGGTCTGCTTCCCCATTCCAAATATTCCAATGATAATGGCATCCAGCACGACGCCCGCAAGCAAGCCCACAGACCCAGAAGTGACGGTCAGAAAGACATTCCGCCCCATCTTGGATCCTTTATTGGCTGTACCCATTCCGTTGCCTGATTCTGTTAAGGACAATTCTGTTCCACCCTATTTCGATGCCTGTAGTTTGGCCGTGATCTTGCCACGTAACTTCTGCGACCGATTTCCCCGTTGGTCAATAATCCGCCGGTAGACAGCAACCAGGGATTCTGCAGTTCTCCGTTGACTATAGCGTTCCATTGCTAAGCGGCCATTGAAAGCGAACCCCTCCGGAGGGTGGAGCGTACGCATGAGCCCCGAAGCCAACGCATCCACCTCCGCCTTGACAATTTCGACACCACTTACATTTCTGAGGATTTCCTGGACATCGCCAACATCGGTACTGACGACAGGCAGATTGCATGACAGCGCCTCCTTTACGGAGGTTGGAGAACCTTCCGACTCGGAGCACAGAATCATCACGTCGGCTGCACTGTAATACCAAGGCATCTCGCTAAAGTGAACTTTCGAGGCGGTCAGCAATTCAACCCGGTTCCCTTCCGCAAACAATTTTTTAACCGCAGCATCGGCTAGACTGAAGCGCTTGACAGTTCGCTGAGGATTGAATGGGAAAAGAACATATTTTGTCTTGCTGTCCAGGCCCAATCTTTGGCGAGCTTCTGTTTTAGGCTTCGGAACAAAGACCTCAGAATCTACGCCGCACGGTATGATGTCTCCAGGGATGCGTTTCGCGATCTGACTGCTCACGACAATGGTGGCGTCTGCCATCTTGCTAACGAACTTACTTATAAGTGGCTCTATTGGACCTACCAGAGCATCACTCCCGTGCAGAGTAACAACCATCGGGACAGAATTTCGAAACAGTGAAGTTAGACCCGTTGTTCCGTAGTGTGCGTGTACAACCGAATATTGCTGATCTTGAGTTCGGCGGAAGACTTCGATGGCTGCCTTGAGATATGCCCACTTCGAGCGATTGCCCGGGAAATAAAGAACATCGACTTGATGTCCCATAGTTCGCAACTGCTCCACCTGATGCATAACAAAGGTGCCCCGTCCCCCATTTTCCGCGCTCGGGTACATCGCTGTTACCATTAATATTTTCAGCGCTCCAGGAGAACTCATACACGGCTCGCGCCGGGACCTGCGACCTCTCGATACATTCGTAATGTTTCTTGCGTCAGCCGCTCCAGAGAAAACCGCTGATCAACCTTTTGTCGTCCAAGGGCACCCATCTTGCGAGCCTGGATTGGATCATTCAGCAATTCCAGTATCCGCTCCACGACTGCGCTTGGCTTTGAAGGAGGGACCAAGAATCCCTCCTCGCCATTAGTCACCAACTCACAACTCCCGCCTCCATCCGTCACGACCACCGGTTTCCCAGCAGCCATATACTCTAGAACGGAATTCGATATTCCTTCGGTAAAGGTGCAGAGGACGCCAATATCCAATTGCTGAACCAAAGCTTCAACATCTTTGCGCTCACCCAGAAACTTGATTCCATCTGTACTTTCGGACGCCATCTTCTTGCAGGCCTCCAAATTCCTACCGCCTCCGATCGCCACGAATACAACATCATTGCGTTTTTCAAGAATGGCCTGCGCCGCCTGGATGAAAGTCGGAAAATCTTTATAGTCCGAAAACTCGGCGACCATCCCCACCACTTTCCTATCGCCAATATCAAATCCAAGCGTGGGCGAATCGGACGATGCAGTTTGAAACCGCTTCATATCGAGCCCATTGCATATAACATACTTGCCATTCGCGTCCGGATTCACCCCACGGGTGGCGAAACCCGCCCTCGAATTGCTCACGCAGGCGTCGGCGAGGCGCAACAGCGTCTTGTGCCACTGCCACCGCAGCCCTTTCCCGGAGAAGGCGTTCTGTACGGTGAAGTTAATCACCTTAATTTTGAGCAGGCGCGCAAGAGGCCACACGTAGGTCATCGACATCTCACTATTTGTATCAATGATGTCGGGACGGAATTCCCGCAGAATTCGCCATAAACGAGGGACTACAGTAGGATCCCATCGAACCTTTCGTAATAGGTAAATAAGCGGAATCTTCAATCGCTCCACTTCGGAAACATAGAACTGCTCGGGCCCCATGGTCACAACAATCGGATCAATACAGTCCAACGCGGTGAGTCCTTTTAACATTTCGATTAGCTGGCGCTCTTTGCCGCCCACGCGCAAGCTGTCCACCAAGTACATCACGCGAAGCCTTCGCTTCTCCGGGCTCTTTGTTTTGATGCCCGGCCGGTGATCGATACTGCTATTCTTACTACCCCGAGTCGGCGTCATCGAATAACCCCTACTTTTAACGAAGCAACTTCTCTGGAATCGCCTCCATCAATAGGTACCCTTGGCAACAATGCCAAATCAGATCCTGGCTTGCAGCGCCCACGGCTCGTGGTAGTTCCGGACTGGAACAGACGACGTACGACACTTGGTGCGAATTCGCCAACCTCATCAGGACTGCCATACGGGTAACAAAAGTGCTCGACCCGCCGTCCAGTAATTTCCTCGATCCTCCTTCTGCTATCTTCCAACTCTCTCACGAGCTTTTGTTCCGTAATTCGACTCACCGCAAGGTGGTTCACGGTATGAGCTTCGAACGATAGCTCAGGGCGCATCGCCAGTTGCTGAACACGATTCCATGAAATAGGGGCCGGAAGGCGAAGCCCGGACGGCCGCTGTTTTGATCCGGACAAGGAGAGACGAATCTCGCACATCAGCCCTTCAACCCCTTTTTCGCTGGACTGGGCCATAAAGACCCCTCGAAGGGCTCTCAGGACAGTCTCGACTGAGGCCGGTCCGTTTAATGAGAATGTTCGCCCGCCTACTGAGAGCGTCTGACCCGTCGCCCATTTGAGCAATGCCTCCAATTCCAGAAACCAACAAGGTTCTCCAGTGTCAAGGTAGTGCGTTGGCAGATAAAAGGTCATAGGCCAGCCTCTAGCCATTGCGAGCGCGGCGGCATCTTCCGTTGTTTCACCCACACCATCATCAAATGTGACCGTCGCTAAACCAGCAGTAGGTCGATTTTCACGGAGCCGTTTAACCATTTCATCGAGCGAAACAAATGTGTACAGTTCGGCCAGGTATGCGAGGTGCGTTTCGAGGATCTGCTGCTTAATCTCGTGAAACACAAGGATGACGCCACCCCGATTTAGGTTTCGGCGGTGAAGGGCCGACAGCAAGCCCATGTTCGCCATGGCTCGAGCGCCCAGTTTTATTGTTTTACGACGGAGCTTCTTCATCCGTTCACCTATTCGCCACCAACGGACATTCGCTTCGTCACAAGTTGCGCCAGCATCATAAGAACTTTGTAGCGGCAGACATAATCGTCGCGAAACTCCGACAGCCGGCGCCGTACATAAACCTTCATTCGACGCTTGAGTGATACTGGCGGCCTAACGCTTAGCTCCTGTGTATTGGAATAATCGATTGAGAGTTCGAAGTTGTCGTTCGCCGGGACGTCGACGACAAGCTTCAGCTCGTTGTCCTGAACGACGTAAGAGTGATCTACTCCGTTAACGCAGACTCTGCGAATAGGAGTGCTTCCGTCCTCTCGTTTAGATATCGTGAATTGCGTTCTAACGTTTTCCGGATTGCGAATGTTTTGCCGATTTGAAAACACCATGCACTCATACGCGTTTCCAGAACCTTTTCTTAATAAGTACGCTTGTTTCACAAGCTGACCGAGGCCAACCCACCTCGGACTTTTGTGCAAAGCATTCAATCGGTTAGCGAAATCTCGTAAACGATTGTATCCATGTTTGAAATAGCCATGGTGTTCGACCAGTATCGCTGGTTTTCCAAGGAACAGGTCAAATGCGAAATCTGCAACCTCAACCGGATATCGCCTAATGAACAATGGAAACGAACCGAATTTACTTATTGCAGGACGCATGAAATCACCGACAGTGAGACGGTGCTCGGGACCAAGATCGGTTGGGACAGCCGTCGAATTCACCGCCGCTGAATAGCTGTGATCCTTGAGAGCACTAAGAGAGGTCGACGAAAATCTCCCTTGCGGAAATACCATAATGTCGTCGTAAGGCAACGATGTCCGTCTCTGATGATCCTTCATGCGTTCCGTCGCCAGAGAGATCTGACGATTCAGTTCGCTCCGGTCAATCGTGGAGAATTCCCCAGAGGTGTGATCGCATCCGTGAGTACAGATGAAAAGCCGATTCGAATGTTTCTTAAATAGAGCGGCAGTGCCGGGATGGGTCCGAGCATAATTCCAGGGAATGAATGCGACTGTCGCGGTAAACTCACAATCCTTCATTTCTTCCAGTAGTCGAGAGTAGCTAAGAAAACCATATGAACGTCTTATCAAAGGATCATCAATAATCAAGGTCGCGGATGACGTCGGGCTCACCCACATGCGATTGCCAACCACAGCCTTGAAGAACATCATGACGGGTACTAATCTTGAGAAATATTGATGTGCCCTGAACGTTCCGTCTGTTCTAGTTTCAGGATCGGCTATTTCTTGGCCCGCAACAAGAAACACCGTCGAGCGGTCTTTTTTGAACCGGCCGAACAACGACAGGTTGTCAATGCCGATGAAACGCGTGTACTTGCTGTCTTCGCGGCTCAGCGTAAACCCACGATCAACATCGTTATGTATCGGCCCAAACTCCAGCCCGGAAAATTCACCTGTAATCTCTGGATGGTTCTTTTCAACCTTATAGGTTAAGTCGCGGCTGCCAAAACTTTCGATGGACGATACCAGTCCATCCGTAATCCACTGGAGACAGCCAGCATGCTCAGGCCCTGCAATACCATAAACAAGAACAAATGGTGTCTGCTCAATGAGTGCCTTAATCATCTCTGCAGCTATATTCGAGTCTTCCACCAGAGATGCCAGGGTACTCGCAGCTACGACGATCCGCGATCGACCAGACATCAACACGGGCAAGGTCGAGTCACTGACGGCAGTGCCAAGACGAAGAGCCTCTGCTTTGATTCCGTTGAACTCAGCCAACCGAATCAGGCTCTCTTCGATTGCCGATTCATTTTGATGAATGAGAATTGTTATGTCAGCGGTCATTTTTGGGTTTTGTTAATCGGATCTAAAGAGGTCTGTGCTTTCGACGGCGTAGAAGATTCCGAAGGGAGAGGTCGGAAACGTCGATACTGATCATCACATGCCGACATTTCTAAAACTATCGGTTCGCCCACGCTAAGCGCGCGCTACAGAACAATGACAGCTCATTAGCTACACGTTGAAGGTAGCATCCCGGGGACCAATTGACAATTTGATGCCGCGGACCCCTCTGACGGACCGGGCGATTTTCCTTAAGGCTTCGACGATAAACAGCAACAATTCGGAACTGGTATTGCGAGTCATAGTGTAGGCGTACTTCAGAGCAACGTATAAAGCACGCAGGAAGTCACCCTCTCTGACATAGATAACAACTCCCAGCAATCGTACACGGCCGCTGTCCATTAGAAAGATGGTCTGCGCATGGTCAACCAATGTCAGTTCGAAGCTTATCGAATTGCCTCTGATGCAGATTTCGGGCTTGCCATATTGGATGATGTGCGCCTCAACCCGCTTACTTACGACGAATTGTTTCGGATTGAAGAAGAATAAACGTTCGACCTCGGCACGACAATCCGGACTGATGCTCGAACATAAATGAATCTCGGATAAGGAAAGCCCAGGCACGAGGGCATCCTTGGCTTCATCGAACATCATCGCCAATCAACGCTGAGAGCTATCAATCTTGCGCCTCTTCAGTGGCTTCAATCCCGCCATAAAATCCTTCGTGGAGGCCCCGGTAGTAGCAGCGGTGGTTAATGGCACTGTGGCTGTCGCAACTGCGCTACAGCGCGGGTGCAAGACAAAGGCTTGCGTGGCCACACTGCTCGTCACGACGCAGCCCGGCCCGAGTACGGCGCCGCGACCAATACGGATGACCTTGTCCTGCTGACAAATGATGATACAGCCCGGGCCTATAAAGGCGTCGCGCTCAATGACAATCTTGCCTTTGCCGTTCGTATGAGCAACGATCGTGCATCGCATGCTAATCACCGCCCCTTCGTGAATTTCGACTTCTTCTGGGTATTCGTTTTCAAGGTATACGTCATCGCCGATCCATACTCGCGGATGGACAGTGACTCCGCGAATTCGGTGCAATAACGGACGCAACGTCCGCCCCCCAGGCGCTATTCGCGCGAGTACATGCAAGAAGCGATTCATGATTCCGCGGGCAAGAGGTTTTTGCCAAGCTGGACGTGCCATTGAATATTTCCGTTATCGGGCCGTATAGCCGCCGTCAACCACAACGGTCGTGCCTGTCACCCAGCGACTGGTGTCGGCGAGTAGAAACGCAATTGCATATGCAACATCCCGTGGCTTTCCTATGCCCATCGGGTACATTGCGGTCAGATCCGCCATTTGTTGCTCCGTCAACAATCGCCGGGACGCCTCAACCATTTCCGTTTCAACCGTGCCGGGCGCCACACAATTTACCCGAATTCCATCGCGTACTAATTCAAGAGCAAGGGACTTTGTAAGCGCCTCTACCGCACCTTTACTTGCAGAATAAATGGCGAGCCCCGGAACGCCAACTAGACCAGCTACCGAACCAATCAGAACCAAGCTTGAAGGTCTTCGATGGATGTTGACTTGCCGAAATCCGCGGGCAAGGGCGCAACAGGCGCTGACGTTGATCTTCATTACGGAATCCTGGACGGCAGAGGACCAGATCTTCACGGGCACGGTTGCTCCTAGGCCTGCTGAATGAACAATGCCGTCGAGGGGGCCCACCTTCTGAGTAATTTGCTTGAGCCAGGCAGGAACCTCATCGACCATATCCAGATCGAATACCTCGATTTGATGGCCACTACCGGCGAGCAAAGAAAAGGTATGTTCCAAGCGATCTTTGTTCCGTCCGGCAAGTACGACCTTTGCACAAAGTTCACTCACAAGGACGGCCGTCTCTCGCCCAATGCCCGATGATGCCCCCGTCACAAGAATTGTCCGGCCTTCAAGCGATAAGGGGTTAACCATTAGCCATAGCTCTAGTCATTTGATATCTTGCCGGGAAAGAGCTTGACCAGATCGGCGACAGTTTCACAAGTAGTCAACTGCTGAGCGGAGATCGTTATACCGAACATTTCATCCGCCATTGCAGCGAAAGAAAGGACAGCAAGAGAATCCCAGCCTTCCATATCGTTCAACGATTCCGCACCGCTAATTGTACCCGGCTCAACCTCGATCAAGTCTTCAATCCTGGCGTAAAATTCAGAGTTTGTCATAAATGGTTCCCTTGGTATTCGGCAGTCCGACGCCGCCCCTACTTCTGTTTCAAAGAATACAAGGACAAGGTTCCTGTTCCGGCCTCTAGAAGCTCGACGAGGATCCGGTTACTTCCCATTAACCAGGCGATTCTCCTGCCGGGAAACGCAGCGGCGCCCACAGGTTTTCCGACTAGCATCATTCCATCAGCCGCCAGAACCTCGATTGCTCTTTCGATATCCTTCACCTCATAGCAAAAATGATGCAAGCCTCCGCCTTTGTGTAACGCATTACTTAGCTTGCTAGCTTCACTGTCTGGTGTAATCAACTCCACCCAGTGGTTAGCTCCCGGTTGGCGTAGAAATTGGACTCGGGCCGTTTGCACAGGATCATCGATTAGCTCGCTTTCAATCACATAACCCAATCGATGCACAAAATTCGCGCACTCAGACGTGATGTCTTTAACCAGAATTCCAACGTGATGCAATTCATACATAGGACTTCGGCAACACCGAGCATGAAGCGTAAGAAATGGTCATGAGGTCTTCTGACCGGCCAATCGTTCGCCGATAGCGTCGAGTACTCTGCCTACGGTTGTCATGGTGCTGATCTCATCTATTGCGAATCGAACCCCAAGAGTCCCCTCGATGGACATGAACAACGTTATCAGACCAAAGGAATCGAGATTCTCGATATCCTCCAAGCGAGTTTCCGGAGTCACAACCAACCCGTCTTGCTCGGACACCTCCCTGAGAACTGCCTGAATTTTGATAAGAAGGTCACTGCGCAACATTTTGTGCCTCACTTACAACATTGGAAAGGGTTGCAATCAGATCACAAACATCGTTTTCGTAACGACCTTGCTGGAGCACCATTCCGCAATTACTATAAAAGTCTTTGGATACTACATTCTTTACGGAAGGAATGTATTCTGCGGAAATGCATTTGAAACCATTTTCCCTGAGATCCATCACGACTTCGTAAAAAAACATGAATTCGACATTCCTGCCGAGAACTCTGCAACTCTGCAAAAAATTAACGACGTTGGCAGATTGCCCCATCGACTCGATCATACAAACGCCAATGATTCCTTCTGGGCCAAATCTATCCTCGTACTCCAGACTGTAGACAGCGTTTCGTTCTTCCCCGAGGAATTTTTCAATTTCGGCTTCAGTGTAGCGACGAGTCGTAAGATTGAACTGGTTTGTCTTTTGCGTCAATTGCGCAACCCGCGGAAGAACATCCGAAGCATTTTTGCGCACCTTGATCTTGATATCGAGGCTGGCAATGAAGTCTTTCAGATCCAATCCACGGCTCAGATCATTACGGCGGCTGTTGCGATCATACTGTTCTGACTTCTTGAGATCCTCATCAGTCAACCTGATACGAGGAAAGTGCTGGTACACGATTTGCCGCAAAAACCACGACTTCAGCTGCGCTAGATCGATAGGAAAGTCTGGTACTGTGACATCCGGCAGGAATTGCCGGACGAGAGCCCTTTCAGTAGGACTGTCGTCAATGAACACCAGAGAGTCGGTGCCCAGGTTCAACTCCTCGGCAATTTGTTGCAGGTTTTCTGCTTTGTTGTTCCAGTTTATTCGTCTCGAAGCGAAGTCCGAGTATTTCAAGACCATCATGGATGATCGATCGAACAATTCGCGGACGTCGTCTTCATTATTCTTAGAGCAAATTGCGAGAAGAATGCCCGTGGATTTCAGCGCTTTGATACACTTCTGAAAATCGCGATAGCTTTTTCCAACTCCATCTTCGGAGAGTCTGATTCCAGCCGGACCATCTTCTCCCAAAACACCACCCCAGAGAGTGTTGTCCAAGTCTAAGACCAGTACTTTCTTCGCCATACCATGAATGGCTCTTAATAAATTTTGCAGGTCCTCCGCGAGGCTCTTGAACCCCAACTCGGAATACTTGATTCTGCCAAGATACCAGTACTTCTCATCAAAGAAAGCCGAATAGCCGTGCCACTGAATGAGTCGTTTGAAATCGAGAAAGAAGACATTCCGCCGCCCCTCAGCGATTCCTGTGAAATCTTGAGTGATTCTCGCGTCCATTTGCGTAAAGGAGTCCTTCGAATTACCTTCAAGATAACTCAAAAAAGAAAAGGGCGGCAGGACACCCTGGGACACGATCACCGTCACTTCCGGTCGCCGATCACAAAAACGCCGCAGGGCCTCCAACAGATCCTTTAAATAAGCGGGCTCCGCAGTCGCATCGGGCAAAACGTAAGCTTGATCCTTCAGTAACTCCTCGGTATCGAGATGAACGAACAAAACGTTCAGGTCCGAAGCATACAGGCCTGAGCTGGTATCCAACAATTCAAGAACATGTTGTCCATAGGAGCAAAAGTAAGGCGCTTTGAAGCCCCTCTTCTTCAGGTGCAGCGACAACGGTTGCATGTTAACGTTACTGACAACGGCCAGCTTCATTACTGCACCTTCACTTTTTCGCCGCAATATTGAGCCGAAAGAGATACTCGGTCTATTTTTCCATTGGCGGTCATCGGAAGAGCATTCATTTCATGGAACACGGTCGGCAGCATGTACTTCGCCAATTTGGTCGACAGACCACGACGAATCGAAGCAGGCGTTACCGATTCCTTGGGCTGGTAAAAGAGGGTAATAGCTTTGTCGGCGTTGTTATACAAGACGCATGCGTTAGCAATTTCCGGCATGGCGAGTATGGCGGTTTCAATTTCACCAAGCTCGATCCGATAACCCTGATGCTTGATTTGAGAGTCCTTTCGGCCAACAAAGATAATTTCGCCATGACTATTCATGTAGACGAGATCGCCTGTTCGATAAATCTTGTCAGGATAATGCGGGTTCAGCGGATTTTGAACAAAAGCGGCATTGGTTTTTTCTGAAGAATTCCAATAACCCAACGCCAAGCAGCTACCTCGGACACATAGTTCACCTGTCTCACCCAAAGCTGTCTTGCGATTGTCTTCATTGAGAATCAAAACATCTGTGTTCCGGCACGGAAAGCCAATGGGCAACGATTCATTGTCATCAAATTCCCGTTCCACCACATAGTAGGTGCAATCTACCGTGATTTCGGTTGGCCCATACAGGTTGGAGAACAGTGCCTGAGGCAGTCTGCGACGCCAGTAGTTCAATGTGCGATTCGGCATTACCTCGCCGGCGAATAGGATTTTCCGGAGTTGGGGCAGTTCGACTGAATCAAGTATCTTGAAGTTCGCGACACTGGTAAGTACCGATGGCACCCAGAAAAACGTTGTTATTCCAGACTGTCTAACGAACTCCATTAATTTAAGTGGAAAGGCAAAGAGTTCCTCGGGTATCAAAATGAGTGTGGCACCCGATGAAAAGCAGAGGTAAAGATCCAAAGTAGAATTATCAAAGAAGAATGGGGCTTGATTGCCAATGACCTCTACTTCTGAAGAGCCATAGCACTTCCGAGCCCAATCGATATAATCGATCACACCGCGATGAGGGATCACAACACCTTTGGGAATGCCGGTCGAACCCGAGGTATAAATGATGTAAACAGGATCGGTGTCGATCAATGAAGATCGCCGCACTTCAAGTTCTTCCTCCTCCGCCGTAGAAATGAGGGAGGTCGTGTCTTCCTGGAATATGGTCTTTTCTTGTGGCCAGCCTATGCTTCTCAAGGATTCCCCTGCGGCCCTAGTCGTGATAACGAGAATGGGATCCAAATCCTTAAGGATCGTCGATAAGCGGACATTAGGCGAATTGACATCCAGAGGGACATAGAAATTGGCGCTATAAAGGATTGCCAGGAATGCGACAACGGCGTCCTTTCCTTTAGGAAGAAACACCGCGATCGGCCTGTTGCAGCCATCGACATTCTTTCGGATGGTTGCGGCAAGACCTAAGGCTTGTATTCTTAATTCGGAGAAGGAAACGGAATGCTCACGGTCGATGACTGCTAACTTTGCAGGTAATCGTGCGACTGTCTGTTCGAAAAATTCCAGAACGTTTGCTTGCATAATAGTTGTTCAATCCTGAATCAGTATTCGATAATCGAATTGAACGAAAGGCCCCCTAACTTCATCAGCATTGAACTCCAAGTGAGACCCACACCGAAACCGGCAAGACAAACCTGGTAGGCATTTTGTAATAAGCCGTCTCCCAGGTTAAAAGCAATCGCCAGCGGGATTGTGACGCCGCTGCTATTGCCAAAATTCTCGACAATATTGTTCGGCATCTTTGAATGGGGGACTTTCATCTTGTCTGCTAGTTTCTCAAGCATGAAACGGTTAGGCTGATGAAACAGGAAGTGGTCGACGCTAGCCTTGTCTGCTCCGGCATAGGCCAACAAATCGTCAATAAGAGGGGGAACTTCCACCTGAACAAAGTTGAAGACTGCGGAGCCATCCATTTTCAAATGGTCCTTAGCGCGAAGGTTGTGATCGCCAACATCTTCGAGGACCGCAGTATCGGGAAAG
>JADMIO011482826.1_pt1 | contig 35321 bp, 28 predicted proteins | sample 8958161 | NCBI WGS metagenome assembly JADMIO01 (sample SAMN16585339, study PRJNA669376) | soil metagenome | isolation source: Crop rotation soil | place: USA: Cullars Rotation, Alabama | collected 2011
AGGTGAGCCAGTGTGATTACATTTGCGGCCTAACTGTGGCCAGTCCAGTTACGCTGGAGTCACTAGTATTTAGGTGACACTATAGAAGCGGCCGCGACAACTTGTCCACGTGGAATTCTAAGCTTAGGATCCCAATGTGCTGGAAAGTGGCCTTCCTCGACGCCGGCCGGGACGAGGCACACTGCGGCGAGCGCCGCGCCCGGTTGCCCGTCGGCGGCTTCGACACCGATGAAGTATGTGTGCGCCAGACCGCCGGAAATGCGGACGCCCTTGCCGCGCCGCACCATGCCGTAGTACGCCGCCCCGCGCGCGACGGCGAGGTCGAGACGGTCGGACTTGAGAACCGTCGGCTCGTAACCCGCGCCGAACCAGCTCGACAGCACCTCCAGCAAGCGGTCGCGCAACACCGGGGACTCGAACAGCCCGCCGTTGAAGAGCACGAGATCCGGCCGCTCGTCCTGGCTGGCGCGGTGGGATGAGAGGAACGCGGCAAGGTAGCGCGTGATCGCGGCATCGGGCGCGTACGGCAACCCGAACTCCTGGAAACCCGAGCGCCTCGAGGTCGGTTTTTCATCCAGGCGCACGCGCGGCAGAAAGCCATCGACCAGCACGTCCTGAATTTCGTCGCGCGTGAGCTCGACCTGCGTCGCGCCGCCGACCAGCTTCGACCCGCCGCCGGCGACGTTCACCGTCACGCGCTGCGGCGCGCGTTCGGCGAGCAGCGTTTCCTTCGCAACCCGGCAGGCGCGCGCGAGCGGTCCCCACTGCCTGACGTCGAGCTTCCCGCCAACACCTTTGAGCTTCCGCTCGACGTGATGGGCCAACGCCAGGTCGAGGTTGTCGCCGCCGAGGATCAGGTGCTCGCCGACGGCGACGCGGTGGAAGAGGACCTTGCCGTTCTGCGCCGGCCGCACGCGGATCAGCGTGAAATCGCTGGTGCCGCCGCCCACGTCGCAGACGAGGATCGTCTGCCCGGCCTTGACCTGAGTGCCCCACTGTGTGCCGCGGCCGTGGATCCACGCGTAGAACGCCGCCTGCGGCTCTTCGAGGAGCACGAGCTTGACGAGTCCGGCCTGCCGCGCGGCTTGGACGGTCAGCTCGCGCGCGACCTCGTCGAACGATGCCGGCACGCCGAGCACGACGTCCTGCCGCGCGAGCGGATGCTCGGGATGGGCCGCGTCCCACGCCGCGCGAATGTGCGCCAGGTATCGCGCGCTCACGTCGACCGGCGAAAGCTTCGCGATGTCCGCCGCCCCATGCCACGGCAGCAGGCCGGCGGTGCGGTCGACGCCGGAGTGGCTGAGCCACGATTTCGCCGACACGACGAGCCGCCCGGCTACTTGCGCCCCGTGCTCGCGCGCGAAGACGCCGACGGCGTAGGGTGGGTCGGCGCCCGGCGCATCCCACAACATTCGCATGGCCCCGCCCGCGAATTCCCCCGCCGCGGCTTCGTAATGGAAAGACGGCAGCGTCGGGCGTGGTTCGATCTCGCCCGGCGCGACGAGCTGCGGAACGGGAAAGTCGCGGACCCGCCACCGCGCGTCATTCGTGTCGACGTACGCGACGGCGCTGTTGGTCGTGCCGAGGTCGATGCCAACGACGTAACGAGAAAGAGAATCTGAAGGAACGTCCGTAGCCACGCGGCGGATAATACGCACTTGGCCACGAGACGCGCGCGTGTGTGGGCCGCGATGCCGTACAGGCCGAGCCGGGCGGAGTACCGCGTTTCATGGGCTGGAAGGCCGGGCCACGTCACACCCTCTCCGCGTCCTCGCGCACGCTGAACTCGAGCTTCCAACGCGCGTTCGCGTCCAGCGTGCCGACGCACCACAGCTCGAACACGCCGAGCTCGCTGATGCGGGAGTGGAAGCGGACGGGGACGTAGTCTTCTTCGAGCTTTTCCGGCTTGGGCAGGTTGGCTTCGAGCGAGTCGGTTTCCTCCAGCTCGCCTTCCTGCCAGCGGTCGAGCAGGTCGCCGGGCTTGTCGTTGCGACGCGCCGCCGCGCTGAAGAAGCGGAAGGTGGCGGGCTCGCCGACGACGAGGCCGATCTCTTCGGCGCTGGGAATGTCAGCTTCGGTGCCTTCTTCCATGCCGAAATGAACCACGCACAGCGCACGGAGCGGGCGCGGCGCGCCGGGAATCGCCAGTCCGGCGGTTTCGATGCCGACGTAGTAGCTGCGCGACGTCCCGCCGCGGATGCGCACGCCGCGGCCTTGTTTGGCGGCGCCGTAGTAGGCGGCCCCGCGGGCGACGGCGTAATCCAGATCGTGATTGCCTTCCAGTACATCCGGCGCGCCGGCCTTTTTGAACCAGCCGCCGACCACTTCGGAAAGCCGCTCGCGAAAGGCGGCGGACTTGAACACTCCGCCGTTGAACAGCAGGTGCGTCGGGCGGACGGGCTTGCGGTCTTCGCCGGCGGCATTGACTGAAAGAAACGCCGCGAGGTGGCGCGTGATGGCGGTATCGCTCTCGAACGGTAGTCCAAGTTCGCGGAACCCGGAGACGCGGCGACGTTCGGGACGCTCGTCCAGTGAAACCGTCGGGAAGAAGCCGTCGACGAGAAGCTGCTTCACTGCATCGCGATCGAGATCCACCGAAACCGTGCCGCCGACCAGTTTGCTGCCGCGGCCGAGCACCGCGACGGGATACTTCTTGGGCCCCTTCTCCGCGAGCAGGCTCTCCTTGGCGTTTCGCGCCGAGTGCCAGAGCGCGACCGACTGCCACGGGTCGAGGTTGACGCCCTTGGTCGCGAACGCGCTCGCCGCGTGATGCGCGAGCGCCAAATCCATGTTGTCGCCGCCGACGAGCGTGTGGTTACCCACGGCGATGCGTCGCAACGCCAGCCCGCCATTTTCCTCGGTGACCCCGATCAGCGTGAAGTCGGTGGTGCCGCCGCCGACGTCGGCGACCAGGATCGAGTCCCCGACCTTCAGCACGCGCCGCCAGCGGTCGCCCATGTCGGCCAGCCACGCGTAGAGCGCGGCCTGTGGCTCTTCGAGCAGGATCACGCTTTCCGGCAATCCCGCCTGAATTGCGGCCTCGCGCGTCAGATCGCGCGCCGCGGCGTCGAACGATGCGGGGACGGTGAGGACGACGTGCTGCTCGCGAATCGGCGCGTCGGGATGCGCCGCCTGCCAGGCGTCGACCAGATGTTTCACATAGCGTCGCGACGCGTCGACCGGCGACACCTTCGGCACGTCCGCCGGGGCATTCCACGGGAGGATCGGCTGGTGCCGGTCGACGCGGCTGTGGGCGAGCCAGCTCTTGGCGGCGGCGGCGGTCCGCGTCGGCACGTCCGCCGCCTGCTTGCGCGCGAGCGCGCCGACGACGTAATCCCGCTTCTTCTCCCACGGCAGGTCGTAGGCCCCGCCCTCGGTTTCCTGCTCGGTCGCGAGGTACAGGAACGACGGGAGGATGTTCTGCGGCTCGATCGTCCCCGCCGCGACGAGCTGGGGGATCGGGAGGAGCTCGACATTGGGGTGATCGTCAGCGAGGCGCGCGTATGCGACGACGCTGTTAGTCGTGCCGAGGTCGATCCCGATCGCGTATTGGGCCGCGGGCATCAGAGCTCCACCTCCGCCGGCGCCACGATGCGGTTGCTGGCGTCGCCGCCGGTCCACTCGGGGAGCTGAAGCTTCGTGGCCTGCCAGCCGGCGTGCCGGAGCGTGCCGCGGAAGGGAGGATTCCCCGAGACATTCCCGACGAGCCGAACCCGCGCCGCATCCGAGCCCCCCGGCACCTCGACGCTGGCGCCTTCGGCGTCGCTCATCACCGGCTGCAGCGCGAACATGCGCTCCAGCGACGCCGAGGCATCACGGTGGACATCTCGCACCGCGGCGCCGACCTGCTCGTTCGAGTACGGCGTGATGTTCTCCTTCAGAAAGTCGACGAGCCGCGCCTCGCGCTGCAGCACCGACAACAGCGTCAGCGCCTCACTGCGCGCCGGCGCGACCGCCGGCCCGACCCCTTCAGTGGGCGGGAGTACGGCCGCGCGTGCTGAAGATACCTTGGCTTCCAACAGCTCGCGCACGCGCCCCGCGAACCCATCGTCGCTTAGCACGCGGAAGAACGTCTTGAACGCCAATCCGAATCGGCCCATCGTCATGTCCCTTCAGTCGGGGCCGAACATCTTAGGTGTGCACCGAGGCATCACAAGGGCAGTCCGACTCTTGGATCGCTGCCAACGTGGCAGCCGGCGCACCGATTTGCGAAACCGCAAGCGGCGGTCTGACGGGCACCTGCGCGCGAGTGGGTATCGGCACGGGCTTTGTATCTGGCTCGTCTCGGTCTCATTCAAACCGACCGTCGCGAGGATTCAAAGAATGTCCACGGCAACCGAAGCCCATGCCCCCGAACGGATGCAGTTCAAGACGGAGCTCAAGCAGCTCCTCGACCTCATCGTTCACTCGCTCTACACGAAGAAGGAGATCTTCCTCCGCGAGCTCATCAGCAACGCCGCCGACGCGATCGACAAGGTGCGGTTCGAGTCGCTGACGCATCACGAATTGCTCGAAGGCAACTCCGACTGGAAGATCAAGATCATCCCCGACGAGAAGGCCGGCACGCTGACGATCTCCGACAACGGCATCGGCATGTCGCGCGAGCACGTGGTCGAAAACCTCGGCACCATCGCCCGCTCGGGCACCAAGGTATTTCTCGAACAGCTCAAAAGCGCCGACGTGCAGAACCGGCCGGAGCTGATCGGTCAGTTCGGCGTCGGCTTCTACAGCTCGTTCATGGTCGCCGACCGCGTCACCGTCGTCTCGCGTCCTGCGGGAACCAAGGAAGGCGTCCGCTGGGAATCCGACGGACAGGGCGAGTTCAGCATCGAGCCGGTCGAGAAGGAACACCGCGGCACCGACGTCATCCTCCACCTTCGCGACGACGCCAAAGAGTTCCTCCAGCCCTGGCGGATCCGGGAGATCGTCAGACGTTATTCCGACTTCATCGACCACCCGATCGTCATGGACGTCGAGCGGGAGACCGACGGCAAAAAGGAAACGGTCGAGGAGACGCTCAACAGCCGCCAGGCGATCTGGCTGCGGAATAAGAGCGAGATCAAGCCGGAGGAGTACACGAGCTTCTACAAGCAGCTCAGCCGCGACACGGAGGAGCCGCTGAAGACGATCCACGTCGCCGCCGAGGGGATGCTGGAGTTTCGCGCGCTGATGTTCATCCCGGCCCACCGCCCGTTCGATTTCCTCATGGGCCCGGAGAAGAAGTCGGGGCTCGATCTGTACGTCCGTCGCGTGCTCATTCAGCACGAGGCCGAGGAACTCGCCCCGCCCTATCTCCGCTTCGTGCGCGGCGTGGTCGATTCGGCCGACCTGCCGCTGAACGTCAGCCGCGAAACGCTGCAGCACAACCCGATCCTCGCCAAGATCAGGAGCAACGTCGTCAACCGCGTGCTCAAGAGCCTCGAGGAGCTCAAGGACGCCGAGTACGACAACTACGTCAAGTTCTACAAGGAATTCGGCGCCTACCTGAAGGAAGGCGCCGGCAACGATTTCACCAACCGCGATCGGGTCGCCGACCTGCTGCTGTTCGAATCCACCAAGACCTCGCCCGGCGAATACACCACGCTCGCGAAGTACCTCCAGAACATGCCCGGCGAGCAGAAGGAGATCTATTACCTGATCGGCGAAAGCCGCTCGCTCATCGAAAACTCGCCGTACCTCGAAGCGTTCAAGGCGCGCGGCGAGGAGGTGCTGCTGCTCACCGAAGCGATTGACGAGTACCTCGTCCACGCGCTCGGCAGCTACAAGGACAAGCCGCTGAAAGCCGTCGACCGCGGCACGGCGCCGACCGACTCCGAAGCCGAAGCCAAGCTCAAGGAGCAAACCGAGAAGTTCAAGCCGCTGCTCGAGGCGATGCAGAAGACGCTCGGGGCCGACGTGAAGGAAGTCCGGTTGTCGTCCCGGCTGAAGGACAGCGCCGCGGTGCTGGTCGCCGACGATTTCGGCATGAGCGCCCACATGGAGCGTCTGCTCCACCGCATCGGCCGCGGCGACGAGGTGCGCGACGTCAAGCGCATCCTCGAAGTCAATCCGGATCACTCGGTCGTGCAGGCCCTGCTCGCGCAATACGCCAAAGACGCCGCCCACCCGCGCATCGACGACACCGCTCGCCTGCTGCTCGACCAAGCCATCGTCGCGGAAGGCTCGCGCATCAAAGACCCCGCGGCGTTCGCCCGGCGACTCAACCAGTTGCTGCAATCACAATAATGGGATCGCGAGGTCTTGGGATCGCGAGGTCCGGGGAGGGCGAGGCTCCTGCCAAGCCGCATCGCGCGCGCGGGGAGCGCGCTCGGCAGGAGCCTCGCCCTCCCGGAGCCCCGCCCTACCCGAAAGATCGATCACGGATTGGTGTGCGTCTCCGTCTTCGTCGACGTGTCGCCGGTGATCGGGTTCTTGCTCGTCTTTTGCTCCGTCGTCGTCGAGCTGACGTCGCCGGTCACCGGGTTTTTCGTCGTCGTCGTCTCCGTGTGCTTGTCGCTGAACGGGCCGGACTTGGTCGATTCCGAATGCGACGTTTCGCACCCGATCGAGGCGGCCGACGCGAACACAGTGGCGGCCAGCAACGCGGCGTTGAACGCTTTCATGGCGGTTCTCCGAAGAGGCACGAGCACCGGTAGTCATCCCACCCGCGGACACGCGCCACGGCGGCCGATGCCACGCAAGCGAACAGAGCAAATGCCGGGCCACCCATCGGCCTCGTCCATCCGCCATCGCCGCAACACCACATCAGGCCGCATCGGCGAGGCGTCGCTGAGCACGCTTGCGACAAGGTGCCGCCGACGCCGACAGGATGCGCCTCACATCCGTACTTCGCCGCATCGTCGATCAGCGCCTGTCCTCCGTTCACATGCTCGAGCCGACGGTCGCGCAATTCGCGGGCCTTCGCGAGAAACGCCCGATCACATCTGGGCTTCGGCGCCCGCTCGCGCGGAGCGCGTTTCTTTTCGGACAGAGGAGACAGTGGCACTGAAGGTGCCACCGCCGGAGCGGGCGCCACGTAACCGGGGCGCGGGACGTACTTGATCCGCCCCCCGACGAGGATCCCCACCATCCCGGGCCCCGGTTCACCACGGAGACGCCGAGACACGGAGGCCGCCATTGGTCTGATACGGGTACCACCATTTGGTCTCGGTATCGCCTTCGACGATCCGCTTCTGCCAGAAGATGTGAACCCACCCGCCCTTCCGCTTCCCCGCGCCGCCGCTGCGAAACGCGATCGGCACAAAGCCCAGGCTCTCCCAGAAGTAATTCGCGTCGAGGTTCTGCGCGCACCACAAACAGTACAGCCTGCACGCATACGCGCTGCGCTCGAACGCCTCCCGCACCAGCGACGCCCCGACGAGCTTGCGCTGCTGCCGCGGCGCCACGCAGAGTCGAAAGATCACGCCCAACTCGTCGCGTTTGAGGCAACGATCGCGGGAGATGATGTAGCCAAGCGGGCGGGGAGTGCAGCGATTAGGAGTAGGAGTAGGAGTAGGAGTAGGAATAGGAATAAGATTAGGATGGGCTTCGTCCGCCGATCCTACTCTTACTCTTACTCCTAATCCTACTCTCTCCGCCGCCTCCGCCCCCTCCGCGACGAGCACCGCCCCCATCTGGATGTACCGTTCGAACTGCTTCGTCGAGAAGTACCCAGCGCCTGCCCATACTTCTTCTGCGGTTCATCCAGCTCGGGACGGTCGTCGAGCGTCGCCGTGCGGAACGCTAGATCGACCTTTGGAATGGGAACGATTGAGGTAGTCATTGAGAACTGCGATTAGGATTACGAGTACGAGTACGATTAACGATGGACATGCAATCGTACTCGTACTCGTAATCGTAATCGTACTCGTTACCGGATGCATTCGAGGGCGCCCTCGCGGGCGCGCGATCACAGGATGAACCGGCTCAGGTCTTCGTCCTTGACGACGTCGTCGAGCCGCTGGCGGACGTAGGCGGCGTCGATCGTCACGTTTCGTTCGGGGAGCTCGGGGGCGTCGAAGCTGATCGACTCGAACACCTTCTCCAGGATCGTGTAGAGCCGCCGCGCGCCGATGTTCTGCGTGCGGCGGTTGACGTCGTAGGCGATCTGGGCCATCTCGCCGATCGCGTCGGCGGCGAACGTCACCGCGACGCCTTCGGTGGCGAGCAGCGCGATCGTCTGCTTGGTCAGCGCGTTCTGCGGCTCGGTGAGGATGCGGACGAAATCGTCCTTGGTCAAATCCGCCAGCTCGACGCGGATGGGAAAGCGGCCCTGCAGCTCGGGCATCAGGTCGCTGGGCTTGGAGCCGTGGAACGCGCCGGCGGCGATGAACAGGACGTGATCCGTCCGCACCGGGCCGTACTTGGTCACGACCGTGCTGCCCTCGACGATCGGGAGCAAGTCGCGCTGCACGCCCTGGCGCGAGACGTCGGGGCCGCCGGATTGTTTATCACTGCCGGCGACCTTGTCGATCTCATCGAGGAAGACGATCCCGGACTGCTCGACGCGGTCGATCGCGGTGCGGTGGATGCGCTCCTTGTCGATGAGCTTTTCCGCTTCCTGGGCGAAGAGGACCTTGCGGGCGTCGGCGACGCTCAAGCGGCGCGTCTCGCGCTGGGTGGGGAGCATTTTTTCGAACATGTTCTGCAGGTCGAAGTCCATTCCCGCGCCGGCGCCTAGCATGCCGACGACCTGGGGGCGGTCTTCGACGGTGATCTCGATCTGCTGGTCTTCCATTTCCCCCGCGCGGAGGCGCTCGCGGAGCTTGTCGCGGGTGCGCTGACGACGGGCTTGCGCGTCGTCGTCAGCATCCGGCGGTGGCACTTCAGTGCCGCTGCTCCGAAGACCCGGGAGCAGATAATCGAGCAGGCGCTCCTCGACTTGTCGTTCGGCGGATTCCTTGACGGATTCCGTCATCTCCTCACGCACCATCGCGATCGACGAATCGAGAAGGTCTCGAATCATCGATTCGACGTCGCGGCCGTGGTAGCCGACCTCGGTGTACTTGGTGGCTTCCACCTTGATGAAGGGGGCGCTCGTGAGGCCCGCGAGGCGTCTGGCGATCTCGGTCTTGCCGACGCCGGTGGGGCCGATCATGAGGATGTTTTTCGGGGCGACGTCCTGGCGCATCGCTTCGGGCAGTTGCTGGCGTCGCCAACGGTTGCGCACGGCGACGGCGACGGCGCGCTTGGCGTCACGCTGGCCTACGATGAACCGGTCGAGCTCGGCGACGATCTGCTTGGGGGTGAGGGTGTCCATCACGGGTGAAGTTTATGCGCGGAGATCAGAGAACGAATTGAACGCCAAGACGCCAGGAACGCCAAGGTAAGACAGCCAGAAGAAAACCAAGATTCCTGCCTTTGCCTTTCTTGGCGTTTGTTCCTTGGCGGCCTTGGCGCCTTGGCGTTCATCAAGTTGTCGTTAGAGCACCTTATGCCCCCCGCCGGAGATCTGCTCGGGCGTGGTCGGGACGAAATCGAACGTGTAGCGATCGCCGAGCTGCACTCGGGTCATGTGGATGATCTCCTGCACGTGGCCGCGAAAGTGCGGGACGGCGTGAAGGATCGCGCCGGTGACGCTCAAGTCGTAGCCTTGGATTCGCCGCGACGCGACGAGATCGTCGGGCATGAGCCGCGCGAGGACGGCGCCGCATTCGTGAATGACGCCGCGCAGCTTCGCGAGAACCTCGGATTTGGGCGCGGCCGAGCGGTCGGCGAACTCGCCGGGGCGGTCGCGCACGTCCGGCGCCCCGCCGGCGCCGGAGACGACCCACTGTCGCAGGTTGCCGGCGAGGTGCAGCATCAGGTTGGCGATGCTGTTCATCTCCGGCCGCGGCCGCCACCAGACCTGCGCGTCCGTGAGTTGGTTCAGGCAATGTTCGATTTTGGAGAGACCTTCGCTGAGCTCGCGACGCGCGGCGTCAGTAAACGCTCGCGCGACGTCGTTTGCGGTGGCGGACACGGCATTCTCCTTGATGGGACTACAGCGTCTCCACCTTGATGTTCGTGTTGGAGTAGATGCAGACTTCCCCCGCGACCTTCAGCGACGCCTCGACGATCGTCTTGGCGTCGAGGTTCGAGTGGGCGAGCAGCGCCTTGGCGGCGGAGAGCGCGTAGGGGCCGCCGGAGCCGATGCCGATGACGCCGTCCGTCGGCTCGATCACGTCGCCGGCGCCGCTCACGATCAGGCTCGTGGTCTTGTCGACGACGGCGAGCATCGCCTCGAGCCGGCGGAGGACGCGGTCGGTCCGCCATTCTTTTGCCAGCTCGATCACCGCCCGCCGCGTGTTGTCGGGATGCTCGGAAAGCCGCTTCTCGAACCGCTCCAGCAGCGCGAACGCGTCGGCCGCCGAGCCGGCGAAGCCGGTGAGCACCTTGCCGTTGCCGAGCTTGCGGATCTTGACGGCGTCGTGCTTGGCGACGGTGTTGCCGAGCGTCACCTGCCCGTCGCCGCCCAGCGCCACCTGGTCGTCGCGGCGGACGGAGAGGATCGTGGTCGAGCGGGCGGGTCGGATGGGCATGCGGTGCGTTCTACGCCGGGCCGGATGCGAAGGCAACGCCGGGCCACGGTATGCTAGTGCGTGGTTCGCGGCGCGAACGCGCGCGGACCTCGCATGACGGCTCCGCCTTTTTCATTCCAGGACTGGCCCGCCGGGATCATCGCGGCCGCCGCGTGCGCCGCATTGATCGTCGTCTCGACAAAACGTCGGCCGGCGGTTCCGCGAGCGACGCTGCTGCTGGCGGCAATTGGCGCGATGCTGATCGCGCTGGCGTCGAGCGGAATGACGTGGATGCGACCCGCGGCGCGGCGGATCACAGTGCTGCTGGATCTCTCGCCGAGCACGCGGGCGGCTGAATTCCGATACGTTGACGGGCTGCAACGACGCGTGAAGCAACTCGTCGGAGACGTTCCCGTCGAAATCACTTGCTTCGCGGAGCAGGTCGGGGCGTTGCCAAAGATGGATCACCCGCATGTTCCGGATCTGCCGGGACGTCGGACCGTGCTGCCGTCGGTCGACGCTCCCGCCGTCCTCCTGTTTAGCGACGGTCGATTCGCGCAGACGCCGAGCACCCTGCCGCCCGTGTACGCCGTCATCGATCCGGCCTTGGAGCGCGCGAAAGATGCCGCCATGACGTCGCTCGAAGCACACGGCGACACGATCACCATTGGCGTGCGGAACACCGGCGACACGCCGCGCGCGCTGGAACTGAATGGCCTCACGCCCGGCGGCATCGTGTCCGTGCAACCCGGGTCGTACACGCTCACCAGAAAGCTGGCGCCGGCCGCCGAGTCGATTTCGGCGACCCTGGCGCCGGGCGATGAATGGCCGGAGAACGATTCGCTTCGAATGATTCCGCCGCCGCCGGCGACGGCGCAGCGATGGTGGGTGAGCGATGGCGCGTCGGCACCCGATGCGAGCTGGGTATCGCTCATGCCAGGCCAGCTCCCGGCCGACATCGCCGGCTATCTCGGCACGTCGGCAATTGTGCTCGATGACGTTCCCGCCGGCGCGCTTGACGACGCGCGGCGTGCCGCGCTCGACCGCTACGTTCGCGAGCTCGGCGGCGGGTTGCTGATCCTCGGCGGCGGGCACGCGTTCGCGGCGGGCGGATACGCGGGGACGGTCCTCGACACGCTCTCCCCGCTGGCGAGCACGCCGCCGGAGCCGACGACGCACTGGGTGCTGCTCGCCGACGCCAGCGGCTCGATGAACCAGGACGCGCGCTGGCAGTACGCCGCCGACGCCGTCGCCGGGGCATTGAAGCAGCTCCCGCCGGCAGACCTGGTGAGCATCGGCAGCTTCGCGGACGACGTGCGCTGGTGGTCGCACGGCAAGAGCGCAAGTGAGACGCTGAAGCTCACGCTCCCGCCGCCGGACGTGCGCCCGCACGGCGCGACGAACCTCGAAACGGCCTTGCGCGAGATCGCGACGATGGCCTCTGAATCAAAGCTTCAGACGCAACTGCTGATCGCGACCGACGCGCAAACGACGATCGACGCTGCCGCTGACATTGCCGCGCGGTTCAAATCGCGCCAGGTCAAGCTTCACCTGTTGCTCATCGGGGACCCCGCGCAAGCGACGGCGCTGCCGGCGCTGCAATCGATCATCGCCGCGACGGGCGGCACCGCGCGCACCGAGCGGCTCCCGGCCAATTGGGCGTCGGGAATTCGAGAGCTGCTTCGGGCGGCGGAGCCGTCGCGCCTGCAACAGCGCGGCGCGACGGTGCGTTTCCTCGATCCACTCGCGTCATTGCCGTCCGTGCGCGTACGTCTTTGGAATCGCACCTGGCGGAAGTCCGACGCGACGCCGCTCGCTGAAACCGAACTGGCAGGAGAGGGGGTCGTCATGGCCGCCCGTTGGAACGCGGGCGCGGGGCAGGTCGCCGCGATCGCATTCCACGCGGCACAGGAGATCGTCGAAGCCGCCGCGAAGTTGATCCAGCGGCCGCCGCGCGACCCGCGATTTCGCGTCGCGGTCGAGACGGGTTCCACGCTTCACGTCTCGGTCGACGCCATCGACGGCAACACGTACTTGAACGGCGAACGTCTTACGCTGCAACTCGCCGCGGCCGCTCTTTCGATCCCGCAAACGGGCCCCGGTCGGTATGAGCTGACGACCGACGCGCGCGCCGGCATCGCGCGCGTCCGCCGGGGCCGCGAAACGCTCGACGCGTTCGCCGTCCCCGAGCGTTACGCTCCCGAGTTCGACGCCGTCGGCAATGACCGCGCCGCGCTGGCGGAGCTCGCCCGCCGGACCGGCGGGCGGGTCGTCGAGCCCGGCGACACGCGGCGACTGGACCTGCCGCTGCCGCGGCGCCCCGTGCCACTCGCGTCATGGCTCGCCACCGCCGGCGCGGCGTTCGTTTGCGCGGGGTTGGTCAGGTGGCGGATCGGGAGCTGAAACCGAGATTACCTCAAGTCAACCGGGCGACGCCGGACGCGCTCGGCTACCATTCGTTCGCCGGCGCCACCGCAGGCGGGTCGACGTCTGCGGAAATTGACAGATTCCGATGAGCAATATTGACGACATGGAAGGACCACCAGGCGCGGTCGGAACAACTCTGGCCGTGGGGCAACGCCCTGCTCGCCCGTCAGGGTTGAGGAAAGACGAAGACGCGCAGGGCGTTGCCCCGCGGCCAGGTAGTCACTCGAACGGCACTGGCGAGGGCTCGTCTGTCGTCCTCGGCGCGGCGCTGCTCGCGGCACTGCTCGCGGCGCTGATCTTCTGGGCTTCGGCATTCGCCGCGATCCGAGTGGGTTTGCGGGCGTTTTCCCCGCAATCGTTCGCGCTGCTGCGGTTCCTCGTCGCATCCGTCGCCGTGTGCGGGTTTGGGCTCGTCGGCTCGCTGCGGCTGCCGAGCCGGCGCGACGTTCCACTGCTCGTGCTCGCCGCCGTCGCCGGCATTCCGCTTTACCACGTTTCCCTGAACGTGGCCGAGGTGACCGTCGGCGCCGGCACGGCGGCGCTGCTGATCAATATCAGCCCCGTGATGGCCGCGCTGCTCGCAGCGGTGGCGCTGCGGGAGCGGGTGGGATGGCTCGGCTGGACCGGCACGGGCGTCAGCTTCGCCGGCGCGGTGGTCATCGCCGCGGGCAACCGGCTTCACTTCGACCCGCACGCGGGGTGGGTGCTGGTCGCGGCGGGCGGCGGGGCAATTTACACCGTCGTGCAGAAGCCGCTGCTCACGCGCATGTCGCCGATCGCGTTCACGGCGTGGGCGGTGTGGATCGGTGCGGCGTGCCTGCTGCCGATGCTGCCCAGGCTCGTCCAAGAGCTCCGCGCGGCGCCGGCCGCATCAGCGCTGGCCGGGCTGTATCTCGGTATCTTCCCGACCGCGCTGTCGTACGCGATGTGGTCGCTCGTCGTCTCGCGCATGCACGTCTCGCGCGCCGTGAGTTTCCTCTACATGGTGCCGGTGTTCGCCGTGATCATCGCCTGGGCGTGGCTGGGCGAGATGCCGACGCGGCTCGCGCTGGGCGGGGGCGCCATGGTGATTGCGGGCGTCGTGCTGGTGAACGCGTCGAAGGCGCCGCCGGTGGTCGCTCCGGCAGAGTGAGTCGCAGGCAGTCAGTTTGCAGGTTGAGGACCTTAGCCGCAGTGCAACGCACTTCGCGTCCTCGGAGGTTTGAGTCGAGATCACAACGCGAAGACGCGCACAGGGCGTCGGCGTGCCGCTGGCTCACGCGGCAGCAGCGCAGCGATGCCCGGCTCGGTTCCTCTACACGCATCAGGGCTACGCCGCGTGATTGGGATCGACCTGGGTCCGCTGCTCGATACGGTTGCGACGCCCGGCGAAGCCAACCCGCGCCTGCGGGTCGAGCCGGCGGCGACGCCGGGGGTGTTCCGCCTGGAGATCAACCCGGCAGTGCGCGGCGGGCTCGACGTCTCCACGCGCGTGCGGGTCGAGGCGCTGCCGCCGGGCTCGGCCGTTCGGTACGTCTACACGCTCGACACCGCCGATGGCGAGCACAAGACGATCGAAGACCATATCGCGGCGATGCCGGCGGACGCGACGCTGGCGGACGCGACGCTGGAGGTGTCGGCGACGATGGAGGCGCAGCTTCTCGTTCAGCCCGGTCCGTATCAGCTCACGCTGACGCCGCGCGACGCGCGTTCGCCGCTGCTGTCCCCGGTCAGATCGACCGTGGGCGTCGCACGCGTCCGCTTCCTGCCCCAGATTCCGCTCGAGCGACACCCGCGACGATAACCGGCCGCCGGCGGTTCATCGTAAGCACGTTGAACGCTTGACCCTACAAGTCGTTTCGCGGCCCACCGGCGTCAAAAGTTCTTCGCAAATCTGGTCGGTGGAAACGGCAAGGCTCGCGATTTGCTGGATCGTCCGTCAGGTCGACTCGCTTGCCGCGACGGCCGCCCCGAGAGGACGAATTCAACTTTGCGAGGCATGCCATGAATAAGTTCGCCCGTCTGTTCGCCGCCGCGTCAGTGGCGGTCGGTGGTTTGCTGGTGATCGGTTGCGAGGATAACGCGCTTCACGACAACGACCGCGTGGCCGCAGGGACAGATATTCCGCGGGATGAGGTGCGGCCGGCTTCGTCTTCGAGCGGCGCGGTCGACGCCTACGGGCGGACCTCGTCAGAAAGCCCCGCGACCGTGGGCGTTCGCCGCGGCGGCGTGGGCATTGCGCCGGGCGCGACGCCGGGCGCTTCGGGTATCGGCCGAGGCACCGGCCCGGGCGAGTCGAGCACCGTCGGCGGCAGTGCAGCGGCAGTGGGAGCCTCCGCGACGGTCGGCGGCGGCGCAGGGACGACGGCCGGCGATGGAACCGCCGCCGGCACCACCAACAGCTTGAACGGCAGCACCAGCAACGGCTACATCGGGACCGCCGGTGGCGGCAGTAACGACGTGCTGATCACCACCCCCGCGGTCGGCACCTCTGCCGTGGGCGCGGCGACCGTGACCACGCCCGCTGCCGTGGACATCAATGCCGCGGATACGAATCACGACGGCGTGATCGACGCCAACGAGGCCGCCGCGTTCCGCACGAACACGACGCTCAACCGCGCCAACGTCAACATCAGCACGGCGGACACCAACCACGACGGCGTGATCGACGCCAACGAAATGGCCGCGTTCCGGGCCGGTCAGATCCAGAATCGTGCCAACGGCACCGCGAACACCACGGGAACCATCAACGGCACCACGAACACCGGAACGACCGCGAACACGGCTACTGGCACGAATACGACCACGGGCACGAACACGCGCGGTGGCGCCGTTACTGGTGCCGGCAGCGCCACCGGCCGCCCGGGCAGTGCGACGGGCGGTCCGGGGACCGACATCACGCGTCCCGGCAGCGCCGGCAGCAACGTGCCGAGCGACGTGGGCAGCACCGGGGAGGTCGTGGACAACGGCACCACGAGCACGAACACCAATACGACCACCACGAATAACAACGCGAACACGAAGAATCCGAACACGAACAACCCCAACACGAACAACGCGAACACGAACAACCCCAACACGCGCGATCGCACCGGCCCGCGCTCGACCGGTGACGCGTCGAGCAAAAACAACGGCGCGACCAACGGCGGCAGCAACACGAACACGAACGCCGGGACCAACACCAACACGAATACCGGGACCAATACGAACACCAGCAGCGGCACCAACAACACGAGCGGCAGCACCAGCAGCGGAACGACCTCCGGCGGAACGACCTCCGGCGGAACGACCTCCGGCGGAGCGACCTCCGGCGGGGCCGCCCGATAAAACCGAGCGAGTCGCAGCAGGGATGTCAAAACGAAGACGCGATGAGCAACACTGCTTATCGCGTCTTCGTTTTACAGTGCTTTCGTTCGCCTGAGCTATCGCTTGATTGCGGTCGTCTTCGTCGTCTTCGTCGTCGCCGACTGCCGGCGTGCCCCGGATTCACGCATGTCCCACGCAATGCGCCATTCGACGCCGGTCAGCTTAAAACCCATGTGTTCGACCAGCGCCTCCTGGATCCCGTGCATGTGGCCCGCGCCGTAGAAGATGCCGATGTCGCGTTTGCCCGCGGCGATGGTCCGCTTGAGCACGCGGAGGGCCACCTTGTTGCGTTCGCTGATGATCACGCTGCCGTCCTCGCCGTCGCCGTCGAGTCCCTCGAGCTGGCCTTCGACGTCGCTGAGCTGGCGGGCCAGGAGCAGCTTGTACTCCCGCGCGCTGTCGGGGCTGCGCATGGCCGCGATGATGTCCAGCGCAGTTATCGGCGGTGCGCCCTCCCCGGCGAACTGCCGCCGCATCTGCCGCAGCGTCGAGCGGAACATCAACCCCATCATCGACTCGCCGCGCTCGTCCTGCAGCTCGTTGAAGGTCTCGGCGTCGAGGTCGGCGTGGACGAAATTGGGGCGGCCGTAATCGATCGCTTCGAGCTGGAAATCGAGCTTCAGGACGTCCTTGAGGAACCCTTGCAACCCACCGATCGCCTTGGCACCGTGCACCCGGACGCCGGCGGGACGGGTGGTCGCGGCAACGGGCCGGGTGGCGCCAGGAACGGGCCGCTCGCGCGACTTCACCAGCTCGTACAACAACGCGTCATACGTCTCAAAAGTGCGGGATAAATCACGGTAATAGTTGGGTTCCGCCACGTGGACGGCGGCGACGAGGTGGACCGTCACGCCGTCGGTATTCCGGTACGTGGCGATCGCCGTGTCGAGCGTCCCGCCGCCACGGCCGTCGTCGGTGAAGCGGATGAACTGCTGTTTATCCGGACGCGTGTCCGTCGGGCGCGTCGCGGACCCCGCGGCCGGCCGCTCTGCCGGGACATGCGCGATCGCGCGTGATGCGAACAACGTCGCGAGAGTCAGGCAGGCGAGCAGGGCGCGGGCGGTGCGAAACGTCATGTGATTTCCCGTGATGGACCGGCCGCCGACCGCATTTTCGGCGGCTTTTATGTGCGTTGGAAATACGGTAACTTCCCCGCCGCGTCGATAGAAGGGGCAGCGGACTTCCCGCGCGCGTATCCGATGCGGAGTCGTGCGCGACGGCGGGGCTCGTCAACACTTTGCGTGGTGCGAGTCACCGGCAAAGGGCTGCTTCGGACCTTTCCACAGGACGCACGCGCGCGGCAGAGCAAGCGGCGACATGGCCGGATGGTGGTGGCTCGATGCGACGAACGTGGGCGGCAGTTCTGGCGATGGCGGTAGCGTCCGTCGTCGCCCCCCGCGCCGTCCGAGCCCAGGACGCCGCCGGCGCGGCCGCTGCGCCTCCCGCAGACGCCCCCGCGTCCACTGCAACCTCGGCCACCCCTGAGACGACGCCCGCGCCCGCCACTCGGCCCGTCGTTGGCAACAGCGTCGGCGAGCTGCGCGACGTGGTCGCCGCCCCGAGCACGAACACCAACGTCAGTCCCGCCGAGCGGCTCGAAGCAGCCCGGCGTCTGGTGGCACGGCAGTCGCCGGAGGCGCGTGACGCGCTGCAGCAGGTCGTGACATCGCCGGCGAACCTCGCCGCCCGGGCCGCCGCGCTTCGGGCCTTGGCCGATGATCCGAACCCCGACCCCGGCTTGATCGACACGCTCGTTGCGATTGTCGAGAAGGACCCCGAAGAACGGCTCGTCACGCCGGCGGCGCTGGCGCTGGGCGCGTACAAGAACAATCCGACGGTGGTCGACGGCGTCTCCCGCGCCGCCTCGGACCCGAGCCGGCCGCAGCCGCTCCGCGCCGCCGCCATTAACGCCCTGGGACTGCTCGTCGATCCCGCGGCCGCCGCGACCTTGGTGCGGCTGGTCACGAGCACTACTGAATCGGCTCAGATCCTCGCCGACGCCGCCGACGCCTTGGTCGAACTCACCGGAGTCGAATCCAACGGCCGCGATCCGGCGAAATGGCGCAACTGGCAGACGCAGAACGGCAACCTGCCGTCGGCGCAGTGGAAGGCGATGGTGGCCGACAGCCGGTCCGCGCGCGAACAGCGGCTGCGGCGGCGCATGGAGGACCTGGTCGAGGAACTCCAGCCGGTCTTCGAGGAGCAATACCGCTCGACCCCGCCTCAGCAGATGCCCGAGCGTCTGCTGAAGTTCCTCCACGGGAACAGCCCGGAGATCCGCCGGATCGGCGCACGCATCGCGAACAAGGCGGCGCACAACCTGTTCGGCCCGCGGCCGACGGCGGAAGTCCAACAGCGGCTCGAAGACCTGATCGGCGACGCCGACGCCGGCGTGCGGCTCGACGCCATCGAAGCGTTGGAATTCCTGCAAGTTGGCGACCGCACCCTCGCCGCCCTGCGCCAGCAGCTGCCCCTGGAAACGGACAGCCAGGTGAAGGCGGCGATGGCGCGGACGATGTCGAAGATCCCAGGCATCGCGTGGGTGAGCGACGTAAACGCCTTGCTCGACGACCCCTCCCCCGCCGTCATACGCGAGGCCGCCGACGCCATCCGCAAGCGTGCCGGCGCCATCGGCGGGGCGCTGAAGGAATCCACGGCGCAGAAGCTGCGCGCGACGATCACTCGGCTGCCGTACCAGCCCGCATTCATCGAAGCCAGCCGCATGTGCGCGGAAGCATTGGCGGCGTTGCAAGACCCGGCGAGCATGTCCTTCGCCACCGAGCTGCTGCGCTCGCCGGAGCCCGACCGCCGCGCCGCCGGGATGACCCTGCTCGGCGAGCTCGGCGCGCTCAGCACCCTCGCGGCGAACGGCGCCCAGCAGGTCATCGTCGCCCCGCAGATCATCAATGCCGTCGACGCCGAGCGGGGCCAAGACCCCGCGTCCATCCGCGTTCGCAAAGCGGGGATGAACGCGCTGGGTCGCGCCGGCGACTTCAACCATTCGAACGATTGGTTGTTCAACAAGTTCAACCCGCGTGGCGGCACCGAGCCGAACAAGGAGGTCCGCAACGTCGCCCGCGATGCGTATCGCAAGCTGCTGCCCAACGGAGACACCGCCAAGCTGCTCGCCGAGGCCGATCGCTTCAACGACGACCCGTCGATGCGCGTCGAGGTGCTGAAGGTGCTCGTCGACCACTTCACCAAGTCCAACCAGCCCGAAGACGCCGCGTTCCAGCAGGAGTCCCTCGGCGCGGAGTACATGAAGCTGGCAAACGCGCGGGAAGCGACGGAATACACGAAGGTCGCTAACGCGAGGGAAGCGGCGTCGGCGCTGCAGGACGCGCTGAACTACCACCTCGGGCGCGGCGAGGGCCCTGCGGTGACAGGGCGGCTGGTCGGCATGTTGACCGATGCGCTGCTGCAGAGTCAGCAATACACCAAGCTCGCCGCAATTGCCCAGAACCTGTTCACCGCCAAGGACGTCAGCGACCGAGGCCGCTACCAGCAGATCATCGGCTCCAAGATCCGCAACGAGGCTCAGAAGCTGCAATCGTTGACCGGCAAGGACAGACAGAAAGATTGGGCCAACGCCGCCGCTCTGATCGACGCGGTTTCGCATATGGACCCCCCACTCGCGGGCTCTTATCTTGACGACTTGCGGATCATCTCCACGCAATTGCGGGAGCAGCAGCGGAGCGAGAGCCGGCCCCGCCGCTGAAGCGTCGATCGCGCGCCGCACGTCGATCGCGCGCCGCACGTCGATCGCGCGCCGCACGTGGCGCCGCTCCGCTTAGCCTTGTCGTGTCGTCCCGCCATGGCTGACGTCGACACCGATCGCCTGATCGTCATCGTCACGGGCATCCAGCTCAGGGCGGAGCTCGGCGACCGGCCGCTGGCGTACCAGGTTGAGCGGGAGGTCCGCGACTTTCTCGACACGCACCTGCCCAAGCGCCAGCCCGGCCAGCCGCCGCAGCTCGCGCCGGTCGTCGTCAGCGACGTCTTTTACCTCAACAACGACGCCATCCAGAGCCGCCCCACCATCGCGATCGGCGGGCCCGGCATGAACGCCCTCACCGCCATTTTGGTCGAGGAACTCCCGACCGCGCTCGCTATCGATGAGACGCTCGTCATCCAGATGCATCTCGACCCCGGACGAGCCGACGACGACGAAGCTCCTCGTTGCGCCGCATGGGGCATGAACCACCTCGACACAGTCCGCGCCGTCGAGACCTTCATCGCCAAGGGCTACCTCGCCGCGTTCCTCAACGGCATCATCGCGCAGGAGCCCGGTGAGACTCCGCTGTAAGGCTCGAGCATCCTCCGCGTTGTGGGGCAGGCATTCGTCCACTTTATGCACGGAGCCGCGGAACTCTTTGCGGCGTCGGGTGGCACGGGCAAGTACTCTTGCCTCTGGACGAACGTCGAACCATGCCCGTGCCACTCAGGCACTGGTGCCAAAAGTCGATTCGTGCCGGCCATCGGATGCGCTACTTTGCGTCCGGCCCTTTCCGCGATGCTCGGACGTCGGAGTTCCGACACCCAGGCTGGGAACAATGCCTCCCCCACCAAGGCCAGGCGCCTCCCGCAATCTTCGGTCATCCGGCGCAGGGAAGCCTCTCCAACGCACTGTCCCGCAGTTCTGTCCCGCCGCTGCCGCGTAGAATCGGCGGCATGGCTCGCGACGTTCGACACGTCCCCGTTCTGATCGATGCAGTCCTCCGCGCCCTCGCACCCGAGCCGGGCGACACGATGGTCGATTGCACGGTCGGCCTCGGCGGACATTCCGCCGCGCTGCTGGAACGCATCGCACCGACGGGCCATCTCATCGGCATCGACTTCGACCCCGCCAACCTCGCGATCGCTCGTGCGAAGCTACAAGCGGTGGGCGGAAGCCCGCGGTTCGACCTGTTCCACACCAACTTCGCGGCGCTGCCGACCGTCCTCGCCGAAGCGGGCGTCACATACGTCAACGGCATCCTCGCCGACCTCGGCGTCTCCAGCCCGCATCTTGACGACCCGTCCCGCGGCTTCAGCTTCAAACGTGCGGGACCACTCGACATGCGGATGGACCCGACGCGCGGTCAACCGGCGTCTGTCTTGATCAACCGGATGTCCCAGCGCGACATTGAAAGCGCGCTGCTCGAACTCGGCGACGAGACCGACGCGCCGCAGATCGCGAAGCTCATCGTCGAACGCCGCTGCGAACAACCGATCACCACGACCGACGAACTGTGCGCCATCGTCTGCGAAGCCCGCGATTTCACGCGGAAGCGCGCGGCCGGCGCCAAGCTCCATCCCGCCACGCGCACGTTCCAGGCATTGCGCATCCTGGTGAACCGCGAGCTGGCCAACCTCGAGCGGCTGCTGGCGGTGTTGCCCGACTGCCTCGCCGCCGGCGGCCTCGCCGCGATCATCAGCTTCCACAGCGGGGAAGACCGCCGGGTGAAGGCCGCGTTCCGCGACGGCCGCGAGGCCGGCGTTTACGCAGAAATCTCAGCGGATCCGATCGTCGCGACTGAGGCCGAGCAACGGGCGAATGCCCGCTCGCGATCGGCCAAGCTGCGCTGGGCACGCCGCGCGGATTGAGGTTCGATGCCGGCACGCGCACGTTCGCTCGCTTTTCTCACCACCAGCCGTTTCCGTCGCATTGTTATCGGACGTTGGCAATCCGTCACAACCGCCATCGATTTCCGGCCGATCTAACCGTGACGCGCCATGGCCCGGCGTGTCGGTGAGGACCGGGAGAATTGTGTGAGCGAGCACGCCGTGAGCAGCAGCATTCTTTCTGAGCTGACGATCCCCATGTCGCTGAAGTTGCCGGCGGCGGTCACGACGCCGCCGCCTTCGAAGGCGCTGTCGCTGCGGATCGGCTACGACATGCACTTCGAGATCTTCGGCCCGCAGCCGACGGCGATGCTGTTGATGCTTTACGTTCATCCCGAAGCGGCTCCCCGCCTCGATGGTGACGAGCGCGTCGTCGCGTTGAGCGACGCCGGCGAGGTTGAGGTGCAGACGTTCTTCGACGCCTTCGGCAACCGCTGCGGGCGGGTCGTTGCGCCGCAAGGCATGCTTCGCGTCAGCTGCGACGCGGTGTACCACGACACGTACGCCCCCGAGCCCCAGCCGACGTTCGACTCGCGGCAACACACGCCCGGCGAACTGCCGAACGAAGTGCTGCCCTGCCTGCTCGGCAGCCGCTACTGCGAGGTCGACCGTCTCTCGGCCGTTGCGTGGGACCTGTTCGGCAAGCTCCCGCCCGGCGGCGCGCGGGCGCTGGCGGTCAACGAGTGGGTCTTCAAGAACATCCGCTTCGGCTACAAGCTCACCCGCCCCAACAAGACCGCTCTCGACACCTATGTCGAACAGAGCGGCGTGTGCCGGGACATGATGCACCTGGCGATCTCCTTCTGCCGCGCGCTCAACATCCCGGCCCGCTACGCGACCGGCTACCTCGGCGACATCGACGCCGACCCCGACCCCACGCCGATGGACTTCAGCGCGTTCTACGAGGTCTACCTCGACGGCCGCTGGTGGCCGATGGACGCGCGGCACGGCAAAGCGCGGATCGGCCGTGTGCTGATGGCCCGCGGCCGCGACGCCACCGACGTGGCGCTGGTCACGACGTTCGGGCGTCACCGGCTGGCCAAATTCACGGTGATCACCGAGGAACTTGGCAAGCCCGCCGTTCAAATCGCCCCGCCGACACTGCTGGCGCGCAGCGCGTGAACCGGCAGCCCCGACCTCGCGTAGCCGGTGAGCTTGCTCGCCGTTCTGCCCGGGGCCAACGGCGAGCAAGCTCGCCGGCTACCCTGGGGCGTTCGTAAGTAGCCATCTTGCGTTGGGTTCGTTTTGCGCCGGCGTTTTTCGCCTCGAACTTGGCACATTCTGGCATTTTAAGGCATTTTGCGGCACATTTCGGCTCGTCGGAGCGGGCCGTCGACGGCATTCTGCGGCACATATTTGGCTTCGCGGGTGGCATGTTTTGGCACATTCGCGCACCGGATCGCGAACACTTACGATCGATTCGTAGCACTCCGCTTCGAAGCCGAACGCGAGTCGCAGCTTCCACGGCTGCGCGGGCGCGCGCGGGAGCCGGGGCGCGTTTCATCGGCTCGCGCATGTTAGCTAATTGTTAGGAGATTAGTCAATCCTTTTGCGGCGTGTTTTCTGCCGTCGACCGCAGCAAGCGGCGGCACGCCTCAAGCTCGTCTTCGTTGATCGTGTGCGGCATCCCCCGATAGCGGCGCAATTCGACCTTCCCACCCATCCGCTCCAGCACCTCGCGCGTCTGCTCGACCCGCGCCAGCGGCACGTGCGGGTCCGGGTCGCTCGTGCCGAGGAACACCGGCGTGCCTGCCAGCGAACCGGCGTACTCGCGCGGCGTTCCGTCGGGGCCGATCAAACCGCCGGTCAATCCCATCACGGCGCTGTAGCGGCGCGGGTGACGCGCGACGAACTCGGTCGCGAGACACGCGCCCTGCGAGAAGCCGAGGAGCGCGATCCGCTCGCTCGGAATTCCGCCCGCCATCAAGTCGGCGACGATCGAATCGATCTTCCGCAGCGCCGAATCGAGGCACGGCTGGTTCATGGCGATCGGCGCCAGGAACGACTGTGGGTACCACGTCCCCCCCGCCGCCTGCGGCGCCACGGCGGCGAGGTCATCGACGTTCAGTTCCGCAAACAACGACAGGATGCTCTCCGCCGAAGCTCCGCGACCGTGGATCATGACGACCACGCCGCGGGCGGACTCGAGCGGTGCGCCGGCGTGGAACACGGGCTGATCGGCATGCGGGTCGGATCCATTCACGACAGCGTTCCTCCCCCGTGCCGCGGGCGTCTCGCCCGCGCCACGGGCCGGCCAGCGTTCCTTACAACGGCTTCAGTCCCGCTTCGATTTCGGCACGACGGCCTTCCAGGAACGGCGGCAGCGAGAGCTTCTCGCCCAGGTGTTCCATCGGCTCGTCGGCGTGGAAGCCGGGCTCGTCGGTCGCGAGTTCGAACAGGATGCCGCTGGGCTCCCGGAAGTAGAGACTGCGGAAGTAAAACCGGTCGACCGGGCCGCTGTTGCGCACGCCGAGCTGTTGCAGGCGTTCGTACCAGCGGTCGTACTCGGCGTACGTCGGGACGCGGAACGCGACGTGGTGCACGCCGCCCGCGCCTTGCCGCGTGTTCCACATCTGCGGCTCGACCGCGACGTGCAGCTCCGCCGCGGGCCCGGGCACGTCGCCCATCTCGTAAACGTAAACCGTCGCTTCGCGGTCGCTGCTGTCGCTCCCGCTGGCGGTGAACTCGCGGGCGTGACGCATGTTCATCACGTTCGTGAGAACGGCGTCGGTCGGCGCCAGCTCCGGCACGCTGAGCGTGATCGGGCCGAGCCCGCGGATCTGGTGCTCCGCCGGCACGGGGCTCTTTTCCCATGGGTGTGGGGTCCAGACGCCGTCGTCGGCGACGAGGCTGAGCCGCTGGCCTTCGGGGTCTTCGAAATCGAGAACGGCACGACCATTGCGCTCGATGACATCGTCCTGCTTCACGTTGAGCCCGCGGAAGCGATCGGCCCAATAGCGGAGGCTTTCGCTTCCCGCGACGCGCAAGCCGGTGCGGACGATCGCCCGCGTGCCGCGCCGTTCGCGCGGCGCGGGCCAGTCGAAAAACGTCACATCGGTTCCCGGCGAGCCTTTGCCGTCAGCGTAGAACAGGTGGTAGGCGGAAACGTCGTCCTGATTCACCGTCTTCTTCACCAGCCGCATGCCCAGCGTCTGCGTGTAGAACCGGAGGTTCCCCGGCGCGTCGGCGGAGACCGCGGTGAGGTGGTGGATCCCTGTGAGTTGCATGGTGATTCCATGTCTTGCAATTAAATTGTCGGGTCAGGCTCTCGGGCATTTCAGATTTCAGATTCACTTCGCCGCCAATTTCGCGGCGATCTCCGTCACGTGCTTGCCCTGGTAGCGGGCGATCGTCAATTCGTTTTGGCTCGGCAGCCGCTCGCCCTTCGGCCCGGTGATGGTCGTGGCGCCGTACGGCGTGCCGCCGGTCATCTCGGTCATCGTGAGCAGCTCCTTGCACGCGTACGGCACGCCGACGAGGACCATGCCCATGTGGAAGAAGAAGTTGTGGAAATTGAACAGCGTCGTCTCCTGCCCGCCGTGCTGACTGGCGGTGCTGCTGAACGCGCTGGCGACCTTGCCGACGAGCGCGCCGCTGTTCCAGTGCGATCCGGTGGCATCGATGAACGCCCGCATCTGCGCCGTCGCGCTGCCGAAGCGCGTACCGCTTCCGAGGATGATCGCATCGGCCTCCGCGAGGCGTTTCGGGTTGGCGATGGGCACGTGCGCGAACGCCTTCTTGGCCTCGACCGCGCCCATCTTCGCCAGCACCTCGTCCGGCAACGTCTCGGGGACCTGGAGCAGTTCCACCTGCGCATCCGGCACCTGCCGCGCGCCCTCGGCGACGGCTTCGGCCATCCGCCAGACGTGACCATAGAGGCTGTAGAAGATGACTTGAACTTTCACGGGCATGATCGCTGCTCCTTCTCAATCTGAGGCCGGTTCGTCGTTCCCGTCTCAACGATAGGGCCGAAGCAACAGGCGGTCCCCTGCCGTCCTCCCCACGCCAGCGGATCGTTCGATCCATCCCCGGCCGTCTCGCGGGGCGATGCTGGTGGGATGACGCGCCCTCGGCCTCCACGCTCAATCCTCTGAATACGTCGGCGACCACGCCCCCGGCTTGACCTCCGGCGACTTGCCGCTCGGCGGGAACGTCGTCTTGATCGCCGCCTTCAGCTGCTGCGACAGCTCCTCGACGTCCTTCGCGTGGTTGGAATCCGTCGCGAGGTTCGTCAGCTCGCGCGGGTCGGCGTCGTGGTCGTAGAGTTCCTTGCCCTCGCGGCCCTCATCCCATTCCGTGTACCGCCAGCGCGGCGTGCGCAGCGTGTAGCCGAAGAAGCGTTTGCCGTGTGCCTTGGGACCGCCGCGCAGGACCTGCGTGACCGCCCAGTTCCGGCCCGTCACACTCGGATCCTTCAGCATCGGCACGAGGCTCTGCCCCTGTAGGTTGCCCGGCGGCTTAACGCCCGTCAGCTCTGCCAACGTCGGAAACAGATCGACATGAGCCACCGGCGCGTTCACCACGCCGCCCTTGGTTGACACGCCTGGCGCGATGATCAGCAACGGGATGCGCGCGACCTCCTCGAAGAGGCTCATCTTCTGCCACAGCCCGTGCTCTCCCATGTGATAGCCGTGGTCGCTGGTGAAGACGATGATCGTGTCGTCGGCCAGGCCGAGCTTGTCGAGCGTGTCGACGACGCGTCCGACCTGCGCGTCCATGAAGCTGATGCTGGCTTCGTAGGCTTGCCGCGCCTCGCGCCGCTGCTCGTCGCTCATCGCGTCCTGCTCGGGGTGCCCGCTCATCAGTGCCGCCGGCGGGATGTCGGCGCGATCCTCCTTGATCCCGGTGACGACGGGCATGTCCTTCGCCGGGTGCATGTCGAAGTACTCTTTCGGCGAGACGTACGGCGTGTGCGGCCGGAAGAAGCCGACGGCGAGGAAGAACGGCCGGCTGCGGTCCTTCGCGCAGCGCTCCAGCACCCATTCGGCGTCGTGCTCTTCCATCCCGTCGGTGTGAAACGCGTCCGGCTTGGGCGACGCGTACCAGCTGAGCGTCGCACCGTACTGGCCGGGCCTCAGCGAGAAGATCTTGCCGCCGGGCTGCGCCTCGGTGCGATCCACGCCGGCCGGGTTCATCTGGATCTCCCACGACGCCGGGTCGTCGTGCCCGTCCGTGCCGATCGCGTTGGGCACCCCGTAGTGGTACATCTTCCCGATGCGCACCGCGAGATAACCCGCATAGCGAAACTGCTGCGGCATGCTGTGCTGATGCGGAATGCTCTGGCGGAAGATCTGATTGTTCTCGTGGATCCCGGTCGTGTTCGGATACAGCCCGGTGAGGAACGAGTTCCGGCTCGGTCCGCAGAGCGGATACGCGCAATACGCGTGCTCAAACTTCACGCCCCGCGCGGCGAGCTTGTCGATGTTCGGCGTCCTGGCGACGGGGTCGCCGTAGCAACCCTCGAGGTTGCTCAGGTCGTCGGAGACGATGAGCAGCACGTTCTTCCGCGTCTCCCCCGCGGCCGCCGGCACAGCCGCCGCGGCCGCGCGGGAACTCAATCCCGCGGCGGCGAATGCGACGCAGACCAAGCTCATCCCCCAGCCGACACGCCTCCATGGGTGTGATCGCATGGCGCCATCATGAGGGTGACCTGACTCACTCGTCAAATTCCGCTTTGCCGCGCGGCGCCACGCGTGCTAACGTCCGCAGCCGATGTCACGGCGGTCCTCGCTCCTCACGCTCACTCTCGTCCTCTGCACCCTCTCTTGCCCCGGCTGCATCTTCGGCACCGGCAAGCCGCGCGACCGCATCGGTGCGCTCCCGTTCCCCGGCCCCTTCACGCTCTACACGACCGCCGACCCCAATCACCTCGGCCGGCACCGCTACGAAACGCTCGGCCGCATCCCGCTCCTCCAGACCGACGAGAAGGAGCGCGGCATCATCTACTCGCGCAAGGCCGGCTTCATCGACGTCGCCCACATCCGCGAGTCGGTCGACTGGAGCCGCTACTTCAGCCGCGAGCTGCGCAAGGCCATCAAGTCCAACCGGTCCGACCTCAACATCGCCGGCAAGAACGGCGCCCACTTCCTGATCACGCTCAAATACCCCGACGGCTGGGCCAGCCTGCCGCGAGACGAGCGCGGCGCCCTCACCGACGAGCTGGCGATCCGAGGCGGGCAACAGCTCGCCTACCTCACGATGACCTGGCACGAGCTGATCACCTGGTTCGGCTGGCGCAAGATCTTCCTGATCGACGAGCAACCCTCTGCCTTCACGTACGACGACTCGATGAGCCACATGATCGGCATCCGCGTCGCCGACCGCGCCCTGCGCGACAAGCGGCGGAGCTGGGACGACGCGGTCACCGTCGCCCTCCGCGATGTGATGAAGGAGATCCAGGCATGCTCGCCCGTGCAGACCGACCTCGCCGTCGATGCCGTCGACGGCTTGTGGTGGAAGGACGGCCAGCCGCTCAAGCGGCAGTTCGCCCCGCCGCCGGGCGACGAGGTCTCCCTCACGCCGTGGCTGGTGGAAAACCTCCCCTTCGCGCACGGCGACGCCCCGGCCGAGCCGTTCACCGTGCCCAGCTTGCGCGACGTGATGGGCAGGGACTGCGCGAACTTTTTCAAGAAGATCTACATCGAGCCCAACATTGCCGAAGCCGACGAGATGAAGCGGTGCATCGCCTGCCGGATGCCCTACTTCTCGGTCGACACCGACCTGCCCGCGCTACTCGCCACCGCGCAAGAGCAGATCACCGAGCGTTTCGGCACGATGGTGAACGTCCCCTGGCCCAACGCCGTCGAGCCGTTCCCCGCCGTCGCCCAAGCCAAGCCGCGCGTGATGCCCGCGGCGCCAACGACGCAACCCACCGACGACGGGACCACGCCGCCGTCGAAGACGGACGAGCCGATCGCCATACCCCCGCCGACCGCGGCCGCCGGGGCCGATGCCCCGGTGCCCGCAGGGCAATAAGCCTTCGCGGGCTAGACCGCGTGTGGCACTCGCGCGTTGGCATTAGGCAGCGCGTGTGCTACATCGGTGGCCGCCAAATCACGTGCGTTTGAACTGACGGTGAGGAGAACTCAAGTGGCCGGAAACTGGATGATTGCCGCGCTTCTGATCGCGGCTCTGACGACTCCGATTCAGGCGGACTCCAAGCAAGCGGACAAGACCGACAACCAGCCGAAGAAGCCGCGAGTCGAACTGCCGTCGGGCTGGGAGGCGAAGACACCGCCGAAATCCGTTCAGGTGGCACAGTTCGCGGTGAATTCGGAGCTAAATGCCTACTTTGAGCTGCTGCCCGAGGCGAAGGCGGACTTCAGCGACTCCCTGGACCTCGACGCGTACGCGAAACTGGTGAAGGAAGCATCCACCAAGCGTTCGAAGCTCGCCAATCGAAAAGAGACGGAGCTGACGAGCGGCAAGATTGGCGACTGCAAGACGGTGGAATACGAGGTGACCGGCGAGATGAACGGGGTCAAGTTGCACTATCGCATCATCATGGTCGAATTTGGGGATTGGTTCATCAAGCTGACCTGCTGGACGACGCCAAGTCACTGGAAGGCGGCGCAGCCCAAATTCGAAGAGCTTGTCGGGCACATCAACTAAATCGATTGGGTTTATGCCGCGCGACAGGGGCACAGCGGCGGCCCCTCACACCTTCTTTGCCCCCCGCAGCGGGTCGGGCTTGCCGGCTTGTTGGAAGGCGGCTTCTCTTGCACGGCAGCCGCGGCAGGCCCAGCAGGGCTCGCCGGCGTCTTCGACGCAGCTCCAGGTCTTGTCGAAGGGGGCAGCAACCTGATAGCCGAGGTCGACCACCTGCCACGGCTCGAGTTCCATCAGCGGCGTGTGGACCTCGAGATCGCTCAGCCCGCACGGGAGTTGGATCAGCTCGTTCCAGACCTGCGCGTATTCCGTCGTCGTCGCCAGCTCGTCGGCCTGCTGGGTGCCGACGCGCATGCCGAGGAAGATGGCGGCGGCCTGGTAATGGGCCGCGAAGCGGACGCCGGCGGCGATCAGCGGGAGCAGCTCGAGCATCTGCGGCGCGCGCGGGGCGTTCTGCTGCCGCGGGTCGACGGCGGTGACGCCCCGCCGCTCGTCGACGGCGAGAGCGGTGAGGAACGGCATCTGCAGCGTGTGCTCGCGGTAGGGCTTGAAGTGCGCCACCTGCTGGTCGTACGCCATCCGCGTCCGCGAGCCGGGGTTGGCGACCGATTCCGCGTAAAGCAGGATCGTGCGGAACTTCTGCGCCGCCAGCGCCGCGGCGACGGCGGAGTTCACGGAACCGTTGTTGAGGATGACCGCCAGGTCCTTGGCCATGGGAGAGAGAATCCGGTATCCAGAATCCAGAATCCAGTAGGACGGCGCGTGACGACAGGAAGGTGGCGGCCGGGGAGACCACGGGTCGTTTGGGTGCCACAGGTCGGCGTACTCGCGGACATGTGCTCTTCGGGTGTCGAACGACGCACAGGTCTCGGAGTATCGCTCGGAGTACCGCGACCTGTGGCACCCAGCCGTGCGGCTGCCTCACTCCAACGTCAGGAGAACCTTCAAGACGCCCGGGCGGCCGGCTAATTCCATCGCTTCGACGCCCTGCTCGATCTTCATGCGCCGGTGGATCAGGCTGGTCACGTCCACGCGCTTCTCGGCGAGCGCCTTGATCGCTTCGCGGAAGGGGCCGCAGCGGCTGCCGATGATGTTGATCTCGTCGATCACCGCGGGGGCGAGATTGAGGGGCTTGCCGGCGGCGGCGGTGCTTTTCAGGACGACCGTGCCGCGCGGGCGGACCATCTGAAGCGCGAGCTCGAGGCCGGCGGCGGAGCCGGTGCAGTCGACGACGACGTCTTGATCGTGCCGGGGCTTGATGTCGGACAAGGGGCGGGAGCGGATGGACCACCGCTCGCACAGCGCGAGCTTGTCGGGATGTTTGCCGATCACGCGCACCGGGCAGCCGACGTCGCGCAGCACCTGGGCGACGAGCAGGCCGAGCCGGCCGTCGCCGAGGACCGTGATCCACTTCTTGGCGTCGACCTGCACCTGCTTGAGCACCTGGAACGCGGCGGCGAGGGGCTCGACGAAGACGGCGGCGTCGTCGTCGACGGTCTTGGGCAGCACGTGAAGGTTTTGCGCGGGGAGTTTGACGAAGTCGGCGAAGCAGCCGTCACGATTGAGGATGCCGAGCACGGTGCGGTTGCGGCAGTGCGTGCTCAATCCGGACAGGCACAAGTCGCACCGCCCGCAGACGCAGTTGATCTCCCCCACCACGCGCTGGCCGAGCAGATCCTTGCTCGCGGGCGGGGCCTGGGTGACGTCCCCGACGAACTCGTGACCGAGGACGCCGGTGAATCCCATATAGCCTTTGGTGATCTCCAGGTCGGTGGCGCAGATGCCGGCCTGTCGGACGCGGACGATGCACTCGCCGGCGGCCTCGGGCTCAGGCTGGCGGGGGCGGAAGGCGAGGGTTTGCTCGAAGGCCAGGGCGCGCATGGCGGTGTTGTCGGGTTTCGCCGCGGCCGACGCAACACGCCGCGCTTACGTCGCCATCTTCGGGCGTTTGCCGGTGGACGACGCGATCGGCCGCGTCTGCAGCCGGTCAAGCTTCTCCATCAGCCTCGGGCGGTTCTTGTAGCGGACGCGAATCTCCTCGACCGTTCGCTGCCATTCGTCGGCCCGGTCCAGCGCTTCGAGGAGGGGTTTCATCTTGCGGAGGCACGTGGCCACTTCCTCATACGCCCGCTTGTCCGCGTCTTGCAGCCGGTGCTTGAGCCGGTCGACGTAAACCTCGAGGGCGCGCTCGGGGTGGGATTCGGCGACGGCTGCAGCGACGCGCTCGGCGTAGGTCTGCGGGCCGGTCCACCAGCCGCCGTAAGGCGAGCTCTTCTGCCTCGTCTTGTGATCGGCGCGCCAACGGTCGTACCACTGAAGCGCCTCGTCGTTTTGCTTCGACGCGATGGCGATGTCGATGAGGATCTCGTAGTACGGCCGGCGGGACGAGCCGGCGCGGCGGCTCTCGATGTCGCTCAGCAGCGGCGTGAGATAAGCGGGCACCGGCAGCGGCCAGGCCGGATCGACGTCGATTCGCCGCTTGCCGCCTTTCGGCGTGACGACCCGGGTCGGCGACACGCCGGTTTCGAGGAACGCGCGCCCGAGCCGCCGCACCGGTTCTTCGCAGCCCGCCTTCGCCGCGGCTTTCGTGAGTTGCGCGAACGAGTCTCGGCCCGGCCGGCTGAAGAACGCCCACGCCGCATGCGCCGCGACGATGTCCCACTGCTTGCGGGTATGCGCGATTTCGCACAGCCTCTGCGCCAGATTTGACGCGATGCCGGGGAGCGAGCCGGCGGTCTTCTCGATGCCTGCGGCGGCCCAGCGTTCGGCGTCGTCGGGCCGGCCGGCGTCGATCAGCGCGGTGACCAGCCGTTCGTAACTGTCCGTCGCCCGCGCCTCCCGTTCGTACAAGCTCAACGCCTCCCCGCCGCGCCCGGCCTTCTCCAACGCCGTGCCGAGCCAGTCACTCAACCGGTCGCGCTGGTACTTCGAAGAGAACGAGTCGTCATCGTCGCCCCCGCGACGAGGTTTGGCGCCAACCGCGTTCAACCGACGCTCAAGCTCGTCGGCGACGGCCGACCATACGTCCGGCGGGTACGTCTGATCGAGCACCGCCCCGGCGGCGTCGTCGGTTGCGCCGTAGTCATCCTGAAGATCGGCGTCGATCGCGAACATCAGCTTTCGCGCGGGCGCGATGCCCGACGACGCGAGGGCCCGAAACACGACGCCGAGGCAATCCGCCAGTTCGCCGGCCGTTTCCCCTTCGTCCTCCGATCGGCCGACCTGCTCCATGCCGCGTTCGAGCAGCTCGGAGCCGAGTTCGACGACGGCGTCGGGGTGGCCGAGTTCGACCAGCCGCTCGAGCCGGCCGCGCAGGCGGCTATAGTCGGGCAGGTCGCCCTCGCCGGTCCAGTGGTTGCGCCACGCCTCTTGTGCCGTGACCCGTCGGAGCTCTTTCCTGGCCTGAGCGACCAACTGCTCGACGTTGCCTTCGGTGAGCGAGATTCGTTCTTTGAATTCGCGCCGCAGTTCGGGGAAGCGGCTCGTCAGCGACCACACCAGTTCGGCAAGCTGTTCACGAGGTTTCGCAAAGATGTGCTGTCTGATCTTCTCGTCCCACTTCTCGCGGCTCCCCCGGCGGGGCGGAGCCGAACCGGCGGGCGCCAGCTCCTCCCGATCGAGCTTTCGCCAGCGGGAGTCGGCGGCATCGGCAACGGGAACCTCCTCGCCGCGCCGCAACAATTCCAGGTATTCCACGACGATCGCTACGGCGTGTTTGCAGGCGTCTGCGCCGACGGGACACGTGCAGGCCGATGCGAGCCCGTGCGCCCGCTTGACGCCGGGCTCGCCCAGCCACACCGCGACGGTGTAGCGCCTTCCGCCGGCGACCGTCGCGAGGAGTTTGCCGTCGGGCGAGACCGCGAGTTTCTCGACGCGGCCCTGCCGCTGGTAAGCTCGGCCCCGTTCGACGCTTGTCGCGCCGGCCCATCGTTCGAGATCATCCCACGTGATGGACGTCCAGCCGGTCGTCGGATCGGACGCCGCCGGCCGAGTCTCGTTGGACGCCGTGCCTCGTGCACTGGCCATGTGCCGAATCCTCCTTGAGGTTTCCCCATGAGTTTACCGGAAACGAGCCAACATTTTCCCTCAACGAACGCAAACGTTTGGCGCGCGTATAAATCATTCCAAGGGGTGGTCCGGGCGTGTGCAGGAAAGTGACGCCGCTTCGGACGGCATCCTACAATCCAGCGTTTGCGGGGAAATACACAGAAGGAGATTCGCCGGCGGATGACGCCGGGCGTGTGCGTATGACGGACAAGTTTTTCTCGGTTGTGGCGGAACTGGCGGACGGGACGAGCAAGGTTGTGCCGGTGCGCGCCGGTTCATCGGGCGAGGCGTTTCACCACGCGCGGGAGTTGCCGGACGTAAAGCGGGTGGGCCGCGTTGCGGAGATTTCCGAGTCGGCGTTTGCCGGGCTTGGCGAGGGCCGCGCGGTGGCCATCGAGCACAAGCCGAGCGCCCAGCCGCACGTTGAACGACCCGAGCCCGCGGCGGCGGCGGCGCGTCCGTTCGTTCCGCACGTGATCTCCGGCCCGCGCACCGTGGTCTACGCCCCGCCGGCCGGCGGCGAGCAGCCGTTCAAGCATCTGAAGGCTCCGCCGGAGCGCCCCAAGCCTCCCCAGGCGCCCGCACCACAAGTGGCGAAAGCGGTGCCCGCGCCCAAAGCGGTGAAGGACAGCGACGACGCGTCGATGAAGATGCCGCAACCGGCGCCGCCCAGCCAGTACCGTGTCGTGAAGAGCCGGCGGCGTGACGGATTGCCGTACCTCGTGCAGCGCGGGCAGTGGCAGGAAACCAACGGCCGCCGGTCGTTCGACGTGCAGTGGGAAAAGGGGTTCGAGGACCGCGAGCAGGCGGAGAAACACCTCGAATGGATCGAGCTCAACGAGCGGGAAATGACCGCTCTGCAGTCTGCCTGACCTTCCATCGGTAACGCGGCTCACGCCAGACTCCTGTAGAGATTGCTTGCCGGAAACCGATGAACCGGCTAGGCGGAAGGTACGTACCTTCGCTTGCCGCAGCGTTGGCGCGGCGCTTGCTCGGTGCGCGTGCGCACATGTAACCCAAGTCCAATCGTGTCCACACAGCGCGGTGCGTGATGCCGCGATGAGGAGATGGAGAATCCATGTCCGTTGATTGCTCGTCGCCTTTTCCACGCGTGCCATCCCTGGCGGTAGCGGCCGGTCTGGCGCTGTTGCTCAGCGGCGGCGCCGGCTATGCCGACGTCGTGCTCGACGCCACGCTGAGCGGCGTCAACCCGCGCACGGGCAGCGATCTCGCGGCGCATGTCGTCTTCTCGAGCAGCGGCGACACGCTCAGCCTCGAGCTCACCAACGTCGGCGACCCGGCGCAGGCGCCGTCGGACGTGCTCACCGGGTTGTTCTGGAACATGAGCGACCCCGGCAATTCAAGCTTGTCGGCGTCGTCGGCGCAGTTGTCCGGCAACTCGGCGGGCAAGCAACCGCCGACGATCCTCCACGCCGCCGGCAATGACGCCGTCGGCAAGCAGTGGGGTTACGGCTCGTTCAGCAAGCCCGTGTACGGCGTCGATCAGTACGGCATCGGCGCCGCCGGCTTCGGCCTGTTCGGTAAGGGGAGCTTCGACAACCCCGGCAGCAACGTACACGGCGTCGATTACGGACTGGTCAACGGCCTGTCCGGCACAGCGAACGGCGGGTTGAACGTGCCGCTGGTCTCCAACTCGCTGACGTTCACCTGGACCGGCATCAGCGGCATCCCGGCGATCACCGACCTGGAGGCGCAATTCGGCTCGAACCTGAACGAGCCGCACCTGAGCGCCGGCGTCGCCCCCGAGCCAACCCTGGCCGGTCTGCTGGTATTCGCGGGCGGCGTCGCGAT
>JADMIO011301980.1_pt1 | contig 35307 bp, 27 predicted proteins | sample 8958161 | NCBI WGS metagenome assembly JADMIO01 (sample SAMN16585339, study PRJNA669376) | soil metagenome | isolation source: Crop rotation soil | place: USA: Cullars Rotation, Alabama | collected 2011
ACGCACGTGATCACACGCGAGTCGGGTTGGTCGAGTTCCTGTGGGGTGGGGACGTCCGAGGCGCCGCGCCATTTGACGAGGGAGAAGAGGTAGACGGCGCTGGAGTCGGATTGGGAGGTGGGGTCGAAGATGGGGTGGTCGCGGTTGAGGACGAGTTGGCCGGCGACGGCGTGGATGGGGGAATGGGTGGTTTCGCTGAGGCGGACAGAGGCGGGCGAGGGGAAGACCAGCTGGTTGCGGTAGCGGGTGAAGCGATCGGTGTACGCGAGGATGCGGGCGATGGTGCGCGAGGTGGCGGGGCGGCCGATGCGTTGGGCGGTGGTGCGGGTGGCTCGCGTGAGCGCGGCGATGAAGGGGCGGCGGTTGGAGTGCGGGACATTGGCGACGGCGAGGTCGCGGCCGTCGTAGTAGAGGAGGCCGCGGCGGACGAGGGCGGCCAGGATTTCGCCGGCGGGTTTGGCTTCGGGGCGCTCGACCGTGGGCGAGCCGGTTTTGGAGAAGATGGCGATGCGGTAGCCGGGGAAGCGTTGTTCGAGCTCGGCGACGCGCGCGGCCATGGGGCGGGCGGTGCCGTGTTCGCCGAGGATCACGCGCTTCATTCCGGCGAGGACGGTGTTGCGGGCTTCGTCGGAGACCGGGAGATCGCCGAACGCTCGCGGCGCGGCGGGCTGCGTCATCGTCGCTTCGATCCGGCGTTTGGTGACGAGGCGGGAAAGCGCTTCGGCGAGTTGGACGTTCGTCCAGAGGGACGTCGATCCGCCTAACAGGAGGCTGACGTACTCCGTGCGGAAGTCGGTGACCTGGTTCAGCGAGAGGTTCACGCGTTCGGGCGAGACGGACTGCAACGCGGCGCGCACGTTCCAGGCGCGCTCGTCGGTCTCGCCTTCCGTCAACTTGTTGACGAGATCGCGCCACGGCCTCAGGTCGTAGTTCAGGGTCAGCATCGCCGAGCGGTCGTCCTCGGTCCGCGGGGCCGCGCCGCCGCCATACGTGCGGACGCCGGTGATCTCGCCGAAGGTCTCGATGAACGGCGCTTCGTCGATGCGGTCGAGCGTGCCGGGAGTAATCGCGGCCGTGGTGTCGAGCTTCGGCGGCACCGGCCTCGTGTCTTCTTTCATGTAGACGCCGAGGCCGATCGGGAAGTCGATCGGCGTCCCGGCGATGCGCGGGCCGCCGGCCGCGCCGGGCTTCGGCCACTGCACGCCGGGCATGCGCGGGAAGACCTGATCGAGGGGCTGCGCGAGGATGCGGTCGCGCAGGTCGCGCGGCGCGGCGAGGGCGAGCGTCGCCAGCTCGACGGTGAATTTGTTGCACGAGCGCTCGATGGCGGACTGCATGTCGATGCGCGCGTCGTTGTGCGGCCAGAGTTTGTAGTCGGCGGTGAAGAACTGGAAGACTTCGCGCTCGCCGTCGCCGCCGTCGGGCCGCGGCAGCGGCGCGTGCGGCTCGACGCTGAAGTCGAGCAGATACGGATGCCGCGTCGCCATCGCGGCGTAGAAGAACGGCTTGCCCGCCGATCCGATCGGGTGGCGCTTGAAGTTGTGGTTGACCAGCAACCGCCGCTGCTCATCGTCGGAGAGTCCCGGAAGGGATTCGAGATCTTCGCGTCCCGGCCAGCTCGCGGCGGCGAGGATCTCTCCCGTCTTTCCGTTCATCACCGTCATCGAGGCCGCGAACGGATTGCCGGCGGCGACGTCGTTCGCGAGCCGCGAGGCGTAGTCGCGCAGCCCGGCGTCGAGCGACGTTTGCAGCGCGCGGTCGATGCTGAGCTGCACGTCGAGGCTGGTGAGGAGCTTCTGCGCGTGCGGCGCGTCGATCTGCTGCAACGCGTTGTTGATGCTCCGCGCCAGCGCCTCGCCGAACGTGAGCATCTCCTCCCCCGAGTCTCCTCCCACCCATGACAGCAGCGGTTCCTCCTCGGTGTACACACGCTGCTGCAGCGCGTTGCGCGTGCGGATCATGCTCAGGCGCTCGTACCGCTTCTCGCCCGAATACAAAAACGTCTCCGACACCGGCCGCGGCGACGACGACGAAAGATGCAGCCAGTCGCCCGACTGCAAGCGCGTGATGCGTCCTTCGTTGACGGCGTTGCCGAGGAGCCGCACCTCGGCGGGATGGCCGCGCTTCACGCGTTGCTCGAGCACGGCGGCGCCCTCGATGCTGCGCACTTCGACGGCCGGTGTTTGCGGGCCGCCCGCGAAATCGAGATGGATGACGTTCGCGGCCGCGTCGTCCGGCGCGCCGACGATCGTGCGGCCGTCGCGCGGCATCGCCTCCGGCTCGGTGCGCGTGATCGCGACGGCGCGCCCGCTCGCGGAAATCAGCGTCGCGTCCGATCCCGGTCCCGAGTACGAGATGTTGCCGAGCCACTGCGACGACTTCGCGAACGGCAGGCGGATCGTGCGCAGGAACGGATTGATCTCGCGGAGCTGGCAGTCGGAGACGACGAAGAAGTGGCCGAACAATTCGCGATTGCGATTGAACAGCTCGACGTCGTTCTGCAGATAGCTGGCCGCGAACCACTCCTGCTCCGCTTTCGTGGCCTGGTCGGTCAGCTCGATGCGATTGTCGCGGCAATCGAAGACGAGCGCGCCTCGGCGGATGAGATCGTTCGTGCGCTGCACGTAGTTGCGCGACGAGTAGTACGTGAGCGGCTCGTAGCACTGCCGCGAGCCGAGGAGCGCGACCACGACGATGGCGCCGATGACGAGCCAGCGGTTCATGTGCGGCCCCTCACCCGGCCCTTCGGGCCACCCTCTCCCCGCAAGCGGGGAGAGGGGCAACGACGGGGGCGTGGTGGCCCTTCTCCCCGCTTGCGGGGAGAAGGTGGCCGAAGGCCGGATGAGGGGCGGCGGTTCATGCGGAGCCTCCGCCCCACGCGCTGCCGCTTTCGCCGCGCGCGACCGCGGCGCCGTAGGCGATGATCAACAGAAGAACGAGGAACTCGATCACGTCGCCTGCCGAGTCGAGGCCGAGGAGGTACGCGTTCTTGCCGGTGAGCAGCAGGAGCTCGTGGTTCGCGAAGATCATGTAGCAGCTCGACACGGTGATCGTCGCGGCGGCGACGAAGGCGATCACCGGTTCCACGGCGCCGTTTTGCAGCCATGGATAGGTGGCCACCGCGAACAGTAGATAGATGAGCAAAACGGCGAGCGTTCCGATGAGTCCCCACTCCGCGGCGATGAACACCGCGGGCGCGAAGTCGCGCAGGGCCGTGTCGCCGAGGTGCGGGCTGACGTCGGAGTGGCCGTAGCCGCGGCCGAAGATGCCGCTGCTGATGTAGCTCTGCAAAATCGCGGACGTGATGGCGAGGCTCTCGCCGCGCTTCGTGGCCAGCGCCTGCAGTCGTTCGGGCGCGGCGAAGTGGAGGAAGCGCGCGTAGTTCGAATCGGAGGCGAAGCCGAGGAGAAACTCTTCGTTGCGGATGAACGGCAACGCGAGGCGAAGGAGCGGCGCGCCGGCGATGAAGAGCGCGACCAGCGCGGCGACGGCGTACGGAATGACGCGCCCGCGCGGCGATGCCGCGTGCCGCGCGAGGCCGAGGTAGAGCAACGCGAAGAGCGGAACGTTGAGCAGCGCGAGGCCGATGTCGCTCGTGAGCGCGGCGGGGAGGCACCAGACGAAAAGAAAGATCGACAGCGCGGCGAGATGATCGCGCGTCTCGAGGCGCCCGTTCGCGCGCACGCGCTGCCACGTGCGCCAGAGGAAATACCCCTGCAGGATCACGGCGGCGGGGATGTGCAGGACGCTCAGCGAAAGACGCGCGCCGAGGTTGATGCTCTCCTTGAAACCGCCGAGGAGCAGGAGGAAGCGGACGACGGTGAAGAGCGACGCGGCGATGGGGATGGAGACGTCGCGCCAGGGAATCGCGCGCGTGCGCAGGAGCGCCACGCCGAGGGCGACGAAGTGGCAGGCGAACCAGATCCAGCGCACCGGTCCGCTGGCAACGCGGAGCACGAAGATCGCGGACATCAGCAGACCGGCGAGCGCGGGCCAGGCATCACCGAAGCGTGCACGGACAGGCAGGAGTGCCTGTCCCCCACGATCGACCGGGATGCTCGCGGCGAGGAAGATCCACGGCAGCATCATCCAGGCGACGAGCGCGAGCTCCGCGGCTTCGAGTCGATGCGGCGGCATGGACCAGACGCGGTAGCCGAGAAGCAAGCGGATGCCGACGAGCAGCTCGATCGCGCCGGCGATCAGCGTCTGCGTGGTGGTGAATCGCGCGGAGAACGCGGCGCCGATTTTCAGAAGCAGCAGGACCGCGCCGGCGAGGAGCAGGAGGAGCGGCGGGCGGAGGACATCGAAGCGGATCGCGGCGAGATCGGACGCGCCGAGCCATTGCACGGCGCCGAGCGTGCCGGTCATCGGGCCGCGCGGGGAGACGATGGAGAAGTGCGAGCTCGGGTTGCGCGGGAAGAAGCGCGAGAGCTCGAAGAGCGCGTTCGCCTCGACGGCGACGGACTCGCTGATGCCGCTGAAATAGAGGCTGCGGTCGACGAGCTGGGCATCGCCCATCGACAGGGCGACGCGCATCGGCGCGTTCTTTTCGCGGGCCAGCTGCAGCGCCCGAAGCTCGTCGACGGTGAGCGAGTGCACCTCGGGTGTATCGAGATCGAGCGAGAAGCTCCGCCGGCCGGTGCGCACGATCATGCTGCGGCGCTCCGCGATCCCCGGCGCGGCGAACGCGCTCGACGGGGACGGCAGCGAATAGAACGCGATGCGCTCTCCGTCTTTGACGGCGAATGCGTTGCTGCCCGTCACGAGCCTGCCGCCGCGACGCAGCACGACGTTGCCGTCCAGCGGCACGAAGTGCAGCCGGCCTTTCGTATAGCAGAGGAAGGACCGCAGATTCTTCTGCGCGATCCAGCCGATCGACCAGGTGCGCAGCGTCGCCGGCGCGGGCGCGGCGAACGGGAGCGTGAACGTCCAATCGAGCCCGGGAATCTCCGCCTGCCGCGGCGGGATGCCGGCAAGGTCCTTGCCGGACGCGAAGGTGCGCTGGCCGGCGTCATAGGTCCAGCAGCGGTCGTCGATGCAAAGCACGTCGCGATTTTCGAGCGCGAGCGCGCCGGCGAGACCAGCCGCGGTACCGATCAAGCCCGTCCGATCGGCGGGCGGCGGCAGCTCGACGGAGACGGCGCCCTGCTGAAACACGAGCGTGCCGAAACGCTGCGGCGTTTTTTTGTCGCCGATGGTGATGCGCCCGCGCGACTCCCGCACCACCTTGCGAATCGGCTGGCTTCCTCGGAAGGCGACGCCGTGCAGCTCGATGAGAATGCGCGTCGCGTCGAGCCGCCACAGCAGCGCGAACACGAGCGGCGCGGCCGCCGCGGCGACATAGATGGTGAAGATCGTGCGCAGTGACGCGGAGCGATGCTCGTTGCGCCCGCGGCGCAGCGCGATCACGAGCAGAATGATCGGCCCGGCCAGCAGCAGCGCGCTCGTCCACCGCAGCATCAGCTCTCCTCACTCCTGCCGCGCAGATGCTCGAGCTCGACGTTGTAGAGAGAGACGCGAAGCAGCCACCACTCGCGCACGTGCACGAGAATCCAGAGCAGCACCAGCCAGGCGAGCGTCGCCAGCAGCAGCGCGACGAAGGCCCAGAACACCTTCGACGCGAGCACGCGCAGCATCAAGCGATCGGAGAACGACCGCTGCTGTTCGAGCGCGGTCAGCTCGGGCGGCGCGGACGCGGTGCCGAGGACCTGCCGGATGGCGATCAGCGCGCGGCGCTGTTCTGCCGGAGGACGAGTCGCGGCCCATTTCGATGCCGCGGCGGCGACGTCGGTCCGCGCGGCGGACGACCAGCGCTCGCCTCGCGCGCCCAGCTTCGCTGCCGGCGGCTCCTGGTCCGCGGCAGGCGCGAAGAGATACGACGCCATCGTTGATCGCGCCGCGTCGGCGGCGAGGAGATCATCGAGCGTGCGGCGATCCTTCAGCGGCAGCCACTCGCGCATCGCGGTCGCGGCATCGCGCACGCGCGAGCGGTCGAGCGTCGAAGACGCGAGCAGCGCGACCATCGAGCGCGCGAAGGTCGTTCGCTGCTCCGGCGTCACGTTGCGGCGCTTGAAGGCCAGCTCGATCAGCTCATCACGAATCGAAGACACGTCGGCGGAACAGACGTCGGCCGGACAGCGCTCCTTCTGCGTCCACCAGTCGATCACCTGCACGCACGCGAGCGCGAGGCGCGCGTCGTCGGGCATGCGGAAGTCGATCACCTGCTCGACGTTCGAGAGCGCCCAGAGCTGGGCCTCGTTCTGCCACCCGTTCTGTCGCGCCCGCGCGACCTGCGCGAGGAGCAGCGCGTGCAGTTTGCTGGGATACGTTTTCTTCGGCCGGCCGAACTCGCGCGCGCGCATCACGTCGTCGCCCGTGAACTTGCCGCGCATGTAGCCGACGATGAGGTTGTCGTACAGGTCGTAGGTCGAGAGCGCGGGCTTCGCGCCGCCGCGCTCCGGACAGCCCGGCGCGGCGATGAGCAGGCGGCTCCAGACCGGTTGATCGCGCGTGGTGCCCATGAGCCGGCGGCGCACGAGCGGCCTCACGGAGCCGATGACGTTCTTCAGCGAGATCCACGGCGGCTCGGAGGACGACTGCGAGAGCCGCGCGACGCCGAGGGCGTGATGAAGATGAATGATGTTCGACACGCCGAGGTCGTCGAGGTCGAGCGTGGAGCTCACGCGCGCGGCGGCGATGATCGTCTCGTCCGCATTCGTCGAGTCGAGCGCCTGCGTGATCACGCGCTCGGCCTCGGGGTACCGGCCGGCGTCGATCAGCTCCGTCGCCAGCATCTGCGCGACGAGCAGGTTTCCGCGCGCGGTGTCATTGACGTTCGCGAGCTGCTCGATGCGCACGTCGGGATCGGGCTCGCGCAACGCGGCCAGTCCTTCGCGCACCGCGGGACGCTCGAGCGGCGGGGCGAGCTCCGCGCACTGCTCGCACGGCTGCGGGCCGGCCGGCGCGGTCAGCAGCTCGCTCGTGAATCCGTCATCGGCGACCCACTTCTGCTCGATCGCCGCCGTCGCGCGCGCGGGGGTCGCGAGCGACGCCAGCTCCTCGCGCGCGGTGTCGCTCAGCGAGGAGACGCCCGTCGCCCGCACGCGATTGAAATAGAACGCGACGCCGAGCAGCGCGGCGAGGAGCAGCGCGACGACGACGGCCGCGCCGAACCAGATGCGCTCGGGCGACCTCACTTCCCTCCTCCGAGCAGGCGCGACGGCAGTTGCATCGGCAGCCAGCGGAACGGCCGGCGCAGGATCCACTCGACCGGCAGCAGCACGCCGCACGGATGATCGACGGCGCGATCCTGTCCGCCGCTGCGGATCATGGTGTGGCAGAAGTCGTAGCGGAAACGGCGCGCGTGCGTCATCACCGCGCCGTGCAGCACGGGCAGGCGCCGCTTCGCGAAACGGAGCGGGCTCTCGTTCGTGATCCGCGTCAGCTGATCGCCTTTCGAGAACAGCACGAGCACCGGCACGTCGAGCATCGGCAGCGCCTTGACGCGCTGGGCGATGTTGACCGAAAGGCCGAGGTGCGGCGGGAGCGCGAGCTTGTCCCAGCGCAGCCAGCGCATGGCGGCGAGGATGAAATTGAGATCGTCTTCCTGCCGGCGCCACGGCGCGGAGGAGCGGATGTCGACGGCCTTCGTCAGATCGACGACGCAGACCACGCCGGCGAGCTGTCGCGCGGCGCGCTGCATGAATTGAAAATCGTTCTCGGTGACGTCCGGCAGGCCGAACTTCTGGCGCTCTTCGAGCGAGAGCCGCCGGAAGAACTCGCCGGAGGGATCGAGGAACGTGGTCTTGTCGTCGATGACCTGATACCAGACGTGATCGGGCGTCGTGCCGCCGAGGGCGTAGTCGGTGCGCAGCGGAGCGCGGAGGGTGAGGAACTGCGCGTCGCCGCGATAGACGTTGCGCGCGCGGACGAAGCCGGCGGCGATCTCGGACTTGCCGGTCTGCGCGCCGCCGCACATGACGACCGCTTTCACGCCGCGGTCGAGGAGGGCGTGGAATTCGTCGAGGCCGTGGATTTCGGAGACGGGATCGGGTGCGTCGGCGGCCTCGGCGGGTTCGGGGCGGCGCCGGGACGGCGCCGGATCAGCCGGCGGGACGCCGGCGTTCCGGGGCGGGGGCGGCACGACGCGCGTCTCATCCAGACTGGGACGCAGGCCGGCGGCGGCTTCTTCGAGTGAGAGGTCGCGCGTGTCTGCGCCGCATTTGATGCAGACGGGGGCGTCGCGGTCTTCGTTGCACGAGTCACATCGATAGCGCGTCATCGTGTCCTGCCGCCGAACAAATGTCTTTGAATGCCTGAAGCGTTTTCTTATCCCTCGTGGCGCGGATCGCACTGGCGATGATCAACCGCGACACGCCGCGCCGCACGAGCTCGGCCGACATCGCGCTCTTCCAATCCGATGCCCGGAGACGCGCGGCGGTCTTCGGCAGCACGTGCACTTCGATCACGCGCTTCACCGTCTGCTGCACGCGATCGGCGGCGAGCAGCGCGCCGAGGCGTTGAACGCGGCGCGCCGGAGAGCCTCCGGCGATGTAGCGCTCGATGGCGTCGGCGAGATCGCGCGCGTATGCGTCGCCATGTTTCGCGTAGAGCGCGGCATCGAGTTGATTGAGCGTCTCTTCGCCGGCCGTGCCCTGGTCGATCTCGCGCAGCGCGCGCTGGATGCGCGGCCCGGCCGCGCGCTCGCCGTAGAGCAATTCATAGAGCAGATCGAACGTCTCTCGGTCGGTGATGTAACGGACGAGCGTTTCCCACGCCGCGGCGACGCGGTCGCGGTCTTTTTCGGTGAGATGGCGCAGCGCTTCGATAATCGAGCGATCGAGCCGCGGCACGAGCGACGGCTCCGTCACTTTCATCCAGTACACCGCCACGAGCGCGGAGACACCGGTTTTCTGCGACTTCGCGAAGTCCTCGGCGAGCGCGGCGACGATCGACTCCCATCCCGCGACCGACGGCGCTTCTTTCAACAGCTCGTACACGAGCCTCGGCAGGTCGCGGCCGCGGCTCTTCCACTCGGGACGAAGCAGCAGCATCAACACGCGCGTGCATTCGCCGGCGCGGCCGGTGGTCTCGAGATTGCGGATCAGTGGATCGACCGCGCCCTGCAGCTGGATCGGACGGTTGCCGAGGCGCTGGATGGCCTGACGAAAAAAGCTCGCGGCGCTGGCATCCTTCGCCGCGTCGATCGCGCTGGCACGCTCGAGCAAGGCGCCGAACCACGTGGACGCGGGCTCGCCCGCATTCGCCAGCGCGATCGCGAGCGGCGCGGCGTTCGGATGGCGATGCATGATCGCGCGGCCGAGGGACAGCGTGCGCTCCGGCTCCGCGAACAGCCACTGCGTGACGCGCTCGATCCACTGCTCGCGCGCCTCGCGCGGGAGGCCGGAGACGAGATCCGCGAAGCGCTCGGGCGGTATCTCGTCGAGCGCATTCTCCGCGATCCACGCCGCGAGCGCTGCACGCGCGGGCGCGGTGACGGGATCTTCGGTCGCGGCGAGCAGCAGGTTCGAGACGAGCGTGCCGGCGCTGGTCTGGGCGGCGGCGCGATCGAGCCAGCGCCGTTCGGGCGCGGCGCGGAGCACGACGCGATGCAGGCCGCTGCCCGCGAGCTGTTCAGGATTCTTCCAAACGAGATCGAGGATCTCTTCGCGATCGATCCACGGCGCGTCTTCATTGCCTTTCGCGGTCGCGGCCAGCGCGCGCATCGCGTCGACCGACGGCAGGGCATCGACGCCTTTCCGCCACTCCAGCCAGCGCGCGATCACGGCGGGATTGCGCACCGTCATGCTCCTCGAGCGGGCCTGGAAATCGAGCCACGTCTCTTCCGCGGCGCACTTATGGACGATGTCGAGCGCGAACGAGGCCGCGGCGTCGAGCTCGGCGGCGCCGCGCGGCACGTTCGCGAGATCGAACGTCACGCCGGAGAGGTTCATCGTGTCGTGCTGCGTCCAGGCGATCTCCTCGCGGTCGAGCCACGGCAGCATCGACCAGGCCAGCATCGCCAGCAGTTCGTGGTTGCGGCCCTGCGGCAGCTGCACGCGCTTCCGCTTCGAGAGTGTCGTGATCACGGCCGCGAGATTCTCCTCGCCGGCGAGTGCGAGGCGTTTGCGCAGCGAGTCGGTGACCTGATCGGCAGCGCCGTCGCCGTCGTCCCATTCGAGGTGCGGGATCCAGCCGTCGTGCTCCGTCCCATGCTCGGCCAAGGCGATCTCGTCGCGCAGCCGCTCCCACGCGCGCGCGCCCTCGAGGCGCACCGAGGCGTTGATGAGCAGCCACGGCAGCCCGTGCAGGCGTTCGTACAGCGCGTCGTCGATGAACAGCGTGTGCACGAAGAGGCGGTTCTGCGTCTGGTTGCGGCGCATCCCTTTCGCGAAGCGGCGCACGAACGCGCGGCGCCCGCCGGGAATGCGGAAGAAGCTGTAGAAGACGCGCTGCTCGTCCGCGCTCTGGCGCTGCGGGTCGTGCAGGTAGTCGCTGATGCCGAAGTTCTGCGCGACGAACGCGCGCTCTTCGGGACGCACGCCGTGCGAGACGCCGACGAGCGCGTAGCCGCCGCGTCCGGGGATGTCGTCGGTGTCCATGACGACCGCGTGCTCGATGCGGTGCAGCGTCACGGAGTGAGCGTCTCCATCCAGCGCAAAATCACCTCGGACTGGAACTCCTGCGAATCGGCTTTCGCCGCGCCGATGACGCGATAGCGATCCTTCATCTCGTCGAGCAGCGCAGGCGTGACGTCGCTGATGTTGCCGTCGACTTTCGGCGTCTGCGCGCCTCTCTCCGCGGCGACCGAGGCGGCGATGATGTCGATGAGCCACTTCCGCAGCATGGCCCGTCCCTCGATGCCGAGGTCGCGCTTCGTTTCGATCGCGCGCGCGGTCTTCTCCAGCGTCGCCGCGGCGGTGTCGGAGACGCTGCCGTTCGCGGCGAGACGGATCGGCTGCGCGACGAGCGCCGCGTGCTCCGTCATCATCGTCTTCAGTTCCTCGGCCCACTTGCCGCTCGACATGCCGCGCGCGATGGCATCGCGAAAGAGCTGGCGATTTGCCGAGATCGTGGGACGCGTCTCGACGGTTTCCGTCGGGACGACGAAGTCCTGCGACGTGTCCTGCGCCTGCGGAGCTTCGGGACGCGCGAGAAATCGCTCCCCCGCGAGCCAGAGCACGATTCCGAGGACCGCGGCCGCGGTGGCCCACGGCAGCCAGCGCGGAACGCCGTTCGCGGGCGCGCGCGATGCGGCGGATTGCGCGGGCTGCCGCGACTCGAGGAGCTCGAGGCGGCGCTGCATGTAGTCCTGCAGCGAGGCCTCCATCGCGTCGTACTGGCGCTGCAGCTCGGCCGCGATCTCCGGATCGAGCGCGCCCGCGTCGTGGCGTTCGCCTGGTGGTTTCTTCGGGTGCTTCACCGATGCCTTCCTCACCGCCTCTTCGAGCTGGGCCACGGTCGTGATGTTGCCGGGGACCGAGCCTAACGCGAGAAAGCGGTCGACACAGTCTCTCAGAGCCGTGCCCACCTCGTCAGCGGATCTTCCGGATGTCGTCGAAAAAATTACGTCGACGGGACAGCCGGCGGCGACGTTGAGGGCGAAGGAGCTGGATTTTTGGAGGCCTTTGGGGAGCGTGGACCAGGTATCCGCCAGCTCGCTGATTTCGTTCGTTGGCGAAAGAAATTTTGTTGCTTTGCGACGGCCGAGGGTTTCGAGAAGGGCGGCCAGGATTTTGTTGGAGTGGAGGACAGGCGATCCCGCCTGTCCGGACAGGCAGGAGTGCCTGTCCTCCACCAGTTTCAGGTATTCGGCGAGGCGCTCTTCGGCAGGCGCGCGGTAGACGTCATCGAGGGGAGGTTCTTCGAGGAGTGCCGCGACGTCGGGACCGAGTCGCGCGTGATTGAGGACGCCGCTTCGGCCGGCGGCGTCGGTGATGAGGTCGGGATAGGACGTGATCACGCAGGCGAGGTCGCCGAAGCGGCGGACGACCCAGGCGGTTTCGTGTCCTTCGGGCGTGGTCTTTCGCAGCAGCTCATCCAGCTGCGGATCGAATTCCTCGCCGTGCACGAAGCGTCCGCCGGTGGTGTCGGAGGCGCTCGCCGCGGCGTGGGTGTAGATCCGGTGAAGGACGTCGGCCATGGTCTCAGCGGCCTAACAGCGCCATCAGCGGCTCTTCCACACGCGCCGGAGTCAGGTGCTCGGCCAGCAGCGGCACCTGCGGCGCGTGGCCGAAGGCCGAGACCGTGAAGTAGCGCACGGGCGCGAAGACGTCTTCGATCGCGGAGACGAACGAGTGCCGCCCCGCGCTCAGGAGCAGCTCGCGCGTCGCCTTCGCCAGCGCCTCTTGCGTCGCGCCGCTGTCCGGCTGAAAGAGCTTCCACTCCGGGCGGTCCCAGAACACGTCGGCCTTGGTGATGACGACCGACGCGGGGATGCGCTCGCCGCGCGCGCGCATGCGGCGCGAGACGGTGTCGATGATGGCGATCTCGTGCACCTGCGCCGCGCGCAACTGCGGCGAGGCAACGCCGCGGCGCTCTTCGACGTCGAGGGCTTCGATCACGCGCGCGCCGTCGATCGTGAAGAGCACGGAGCCGGTGAGATCGAGATAGCGATAGAAGCGCGCGTATTCGCGGCGCGACAGCTCGCCGAGGCCGTTCCACACTTCGCCGGCGGCATCGTGGAAGGCGATGACGGTCGTGGCGTGCGCGCCGTTCGCGAGCTCCCACGCGTAGTTGCGCACGTCGGCATCGGTCGACGGCGTGGCGCGCATGCGGCCGTCTTCGAAGATGCCGCGCACGGCGCTCATCATCTGCTCGTCGGAGTCGCCGAGGGCCTGGCGGATGTAGACGCCGCCGGCGCCGTTCGGCTGGCGCAGGCGCTCGCTGAGGATCCAGAGGTACGACGTTTTTCCGGAGGCCGTGTCGCCGAGGAGCGCGACGATGCTGCGCTCGCCGACGACGGTGCGCGGAGGGACGGGCTTCTCACACGTGCCGCAGAAGACGTCGAGCGGCTCGCCGGGATGGATGCGGCAGACGAGCGGCGTCGAGGAGACGCTCGCGGCCTTCGACTGCAGCGGATCGCGCCGGTCGATCTGCGTGTTCGCTTCGCACTGCTTGCAGCGCGCGAGCAGCGTCGAGGGCTCGTGGGCGATCCAGCAGTCTTTGCAGAGAAAGCGCATCGTCATTTCACCGTGTCGGGGGCCGCGCCGGGAACGTCTTCGACGACGGGCGTGAGGCGCAGGCGGAAGACGGTTCCGGCGGCGATCGGCGCGTCGGGACCGGCGTTCCCCAACTGCTCTTCGATTTGTCTGCGCGTGTACGGTTTGTTGAGGCGATTGCGGTCCAGGAACTGCCGCAGCGTCGTGGCCTCGGCGACGCGGATCTCGACCTGATCGCGCTCGCGGAAGAACGGCGTGGCGTCCGCCGAGGCGAGCGCCGGCAGGTCATCGGGCGACGCCAGCTCGGGCGCCGGGCGCAGTCCGGTCACACTCTCGACCGCGCTCGGACGCAGGGCGATGTACAGCGCCGCGGCGAGCAGCACGATCGTCGCCCCGATCACGATCTGCCGGCGCCGCTGATCCGACTCCGTGAAGAATCCCGCCATCGCTCGCCTGCCCTCCCCTGCTCCTAGTATGAAGCTCCGCACAAATTGTCTCTAGCCGCCGCGCCGATCACGACTTACTAATGGACGTACTTATTGGATGATCCGCCCATCCAGATAGGACACAGTCGACTGACGGAGTAACCGCGCGGGAATTCGTGTGTGTGCGGACCTGGAAGGAGAGTGTCATGAGGAAGATCCTTGTCGTTTCATTCGCTCTGCTGCTCGTCGCCGGTGTCGCTGCTGCCGTTTGTACCGTCGATTTTCTCGATGAATCCATTCCCGACGCCACGGTCGGCGTGCCCTACAGCTTCCAGCTGCAGCCGTGTTGCGGCACCTCGCCGTACACGTTCTCGATCTACTCCGGCTCGCTGCCGCCCGGCCTCACGCTGAGCAGCGGCGGCCTGATCTCCGGGACGCCGACGACGGCGACCTGGACGACGGTGTTCATCCGCCTCACCGACAGCGCGAGCCCGAGCTGCACGCTCGTGCGCGCGTATACGGTGTACGCGAACTAGATTTCGAAGTTGCGCGGCGATCGCGAGCGCCGCGCAACCGTTCAAGACCGGGCCGCGCTGTGATGGATGACCAGCTACTCGTACCGCAGCGCCTCGATCGGATCGAGCCGCGCGGCCTTGAAGGCCGGATACCAGCCGAAGCCCGTTCCGATCAGCGAGCAGACGATGAGGCCCGTCAGGGCCCAGCCCCAGGGGAAGACCATGGCGATGTCGAGCCAGAGGGCGACGCCGTTGCCGCCGGTGACGCCGAGGAGGATGCCGATGAGGCCTCCGAGCTCGGAGAGGAAGACGGCTTCGAGGAGGAACTGGCGGACGATGTCGTTGCGGCGCGCGCCGATGGCTTTGCGCACGCCGATCTCGCGCGTCCGCTCGGTCACGCTCACCAGCATGATGTTCATGATGCCGATGCCCGCGGCCAGGAGGGCGATCACGCTCACGACGAACGCGCCGACGCGGATCGTGTCCGCGATCTGCGCGAACGCGGAGACGAGCGTGTCGTTCGAGTAGACCTCGAAGTCGTTGTCGCGTCCGAGCTTCAGGCCGCGCGCGGTGCGCATCGCGCCGATGGCCTTGTCCAGCGTCAGGTTATACGTCGCCTGCGAGGTCGACTGCGTGGCGATGTTGATCGTCCGGTTCGCGCGGCCGAAGTCGCCGAAGAACGTCGTGATCGGCACGAGCACGAGATCGTCCTGGCTCTGCCCGAACGACGAGCCCTTCGACGCCAGCACGCCGATGATCTGATACGGCTTCTCGTTGACCTTGATCCATTTCCCGATCGGCGTCTCGTTCGGGAAGAGCTTCTTTTGAATGTCGGTGCCGACCACGGTCACGCGCCGCCCGAGATCGACGTCGTCGGGGGCGAGATTGCGCCCGTAGCCGAGCGTGTACGCGTTCGCGGTGAGGAAGTGCTCGTTCGTGCCGACGATCGTCCGCCCCTGCAGTTTCGTGCGGCCGAAGCTGACCGTCTTTCCGCCGTCGAAGACCTTCAGCGCGATCGTGTTGGCGACGCCGCCCATCAGCCGCTCGTACGTCCGCGCCTCTTCGAGCGTGATGTCACGCCGGTTCTGGAACTTGTCCTCCGGATCGCTGGTGTTCATCACCGGATACTTCGCGAACTGGAAGAGGTTGCTGCCGAGGAAACTGAGGCCGCCTTCGATCGACGTCTGAATGACGCTGAGCGCCGTCATCACGCCGATGACGGAGAAGACGCCGATCGTCACGCCGAGGATCGTCAGCACCGAACGAAGCTTGTTCGTCTTGAGCGCGATGATGGCGAGGCGGACGGTTTCGGAGAGTTGCATTTACCGCCCACCCAACCGGTTGCTCGGTTGCTCGGTTGCCCGGTTGCTCGGCGGAAGGGGCTGCGTAACCGCGCGACCGCGTAACTGCGCAACCCTATTCATAACGCAGCGCCTCGATCGGGTCGAGTCTCGACGCGGTCAATGCCGGCGCGAATCCCGAGAACACGCCGGTCAGCGTCGACACGATCAGTCCCGTGATCACGAGTCCGAGGGAGAAGCGCATCGGGAACGACGGCGCGGCGGCGGCGATCGCGTTGACGAGCAGCCACGACAGCGCCAGTCCGATCATGCCGCCGACGAGACAGATGCAGACGGCCTCGGTGAGGAACTGCAGGAGGATCGTGCGGCGCTTCGCGCCGACGGCTTTGCGCGTGCCGATCTCCCGCGTGCGCTCTTTCACGCTGACGTACGTGATGTTCATGATCCCGATCGCGCCGACGAACAGCGCGAGGCCGGTGACGAAGAGGCCGGCGCTGGCGATGCCGGCCTTGATCGGGCCGATGGTCTCGCGCAGCGCGCCCTGCTCGTTGATCGAGAAGTCGTCCTTCTGTTCCGGCTGCAGGCCGCGCACGCGGCGCATCGCGCCGGTGAGCTGGCCCATCGCCGCTTCCTGCTGGCTCTTGTCGCGCATCTTCACGCGGATCGACGTGTCGAGCCGCGAGCTGAAGCTCTTCATGAATGCGGTGAGCGGCACGACGGCGTAGGTGTCGAAACTGAAGAGGCCGAGGAACGTGCCCTGCTTCGCGTAGACGCCGATGACGCGGAACGGCGCGCCGCTGATGAGCACCGTCTTGTCGAGCGCATCCTGATTCGGAAACAGCGCCTCGGCGACGTCGTATCCGAGGACCACGACGTTGCGGCCGCCGCGCGACTCCGCGTCATTGAAGAAACGCCCTTCCTTGAAGCTCGACGTCGACGTCACGAGAAACTCGTCCGTCGTTCCCTGCGTGAACACGCCCTTCACTTCGTTGTCCGCGAACTTCACGTTGCGGACGGTGTTCATCGTCGGCACGGCGGTGACGAGCTGGGAGTTCGGCGTGGCGTTGATGATGCGCTTCAGGTCTTCGGCGTAGTGCACGTCCATGCGCCGGCGGTTGCGATAGTTCCACCAGTCATCGACGTGATGCCACGGCCACTTCTCGACGTAGAGGATGTCGTCGCCGATGACCGAGAGGCTGCGCTCGAAGCCGATCTCGATGCCGCCGATCGCCGAGCCCATGAGCGTGACGGCGATGATCCCGATGATCACGCCGAGGGCCGTGAGCGCCGAGCGCATCTTGTGCGCGCGGATGATCCCGACGGCGATGCGGAACGATTCGACCAGTTCCATCCACATGATTCGGTCGCACGGTTACGCGGTCTCGCGGTTGCGCGGCACGCGGCAACAAAGGCCGCGCAACTGCGCAACCGAGCAACTGCGCAACTACGTTTTCTCCTTCTCGATCATCACCTTCGTCCCGTCCTTCAGGCGCCGCGAGATGGCGGTGTACGAGCCCGACACCACTTCGTCTCCCGGCTTCACGCCCGTCCGGATCTCGATGAAGGTGTTGTCGGCGATGCCGGTGTCGACTTTCTGCATCTTCACGGTCTCGCCGCTCTTGACGAATACCACGCGCTGCAGCTTCAGGCGCTGGGCGCGCTCCTTTTGTTTCTCGAGCGTTTCATTCGTGACATCCGCGCGGTTGTCGCTCTTGTCCTGCGCCGCCTGGCGGACGCGCTGGCGCTCCAGCTCTTCGGGCGAGAGGTTGCTTTCGGTGCTGCGCACGGTCACGCTCTGGATCGGCACGGCGATGACGTTGCTCACGGTCGCGGTCTCGATGTCCGCGGTCGCGCTCATGCCGGGCCGCAGCCGCACGGCGCGGTCGGGGATGCTGATCTTCACTTCGAAGTTCGTGACTTCTTCCTGCGTGCCGGCATTGCGCGTCAGCGCCGTGCTGGCGATCTCGCGGACGATGCCGCGCACTTCGCGGTCGGGATAGGCGTCGATCTGGATCCGCGCGCTGTCGCCGACTTTCACGTCGACGACGTCGTTCTCGTTGACGTTGACGCGCGCTTCCATGTTGTCGAGGTCGGCGATGCGCATGACCTCGGTGCCGGCGAACTGGCTCGTGCCGACGACGCGCTCGCCGACGCGGCTCGTGAGCGAGCTGATCGTGCCGTCGGTCGGCGAGTAGATGACGGTCTTCGAGAGCGCTTCATTGATCTGCCGCAGCGCGCCCTCGGCCTGCTGGATCTGGAACAGCGCCCCCTCCAGCGCGGCCTTCGCACCGTCGTACGACGTCTTCGCCGTGTCGCGCGCCGAGCTCGACGTGAGACCCTGGTCGAACAGCTTCTGGATCCGGCGATACTCCGTCTCCGCCTGTTGCAGCTCGGCGCGGTTGCGCACGCTGGCCGCGCGCGCGCCGTTCAGCACGGCCTGCTGCGACTCGACCTGCGCGCGATAGCTGTCCGGCTTGATGCGCATGAGCAACTGCCCGCGCCGCACGACCTGGCCTTCCTTGACCGGCATCTCGATGATCTCGCCCGAGACTTCCGGCGCGATCTTCACCTCGACCTCCGGCTGGATCTTGCCCGTCGCCGTCACGACCTGGGTAATGTTCGTGCGGAACGCCTTGTCGGTCGTGACCGGAATCGGCTTCTCGCCCTTCTTCTTGCTGCTCATGATCGCGCCGATCAGCACGACCGCAATGATGGCCAGGAGGAAAAACTTGCCCTTCTTGGACTTCGGAATGAACCGCATGCCACCATGATACGTACGGCGGGAAAAAAGTTCTCGCCGGCGTAACATCGGGCCCATGACCACCGCCATTCTCGCGCTCGACCAGGGCACGACCAGCTCGCGGGCGATCCTGTTCGACGAGGCGGGACGCCCGCTGGCGTCGGCGCAGCGCGAGTTCCGGCAGTTCTATCCGCAGCCGGGATGGGTCGAGCACGACGCGGCGGAGATCTGGGCGACGCAGAGCGCGGTCATGGCGGAGGTGATCGCCAAAGTGCCGCGCGTCGAGATCGCGGCGCTCGGCATTACGAACCAGCGCGAGACGACGGTCGTGTGGGATCGCGAGACGGGCGCGCCGGTGGCGAACGCGATCGTGTGGCAGGACCGGCGCACGGCGGCGATGTGCGACGCGCTGCGCGAGCACGAGCAACTCGTCCGCGAGCGCACGGGGCTCGTGATCGACGCGTACTTTTCGGGCACGAAGCTGCGCTGGCTGCTCGATCGCTGCAGCGATCACGAGCGTCTCGCCTTCGGCACGATCGACTCGTGGCTGGTGTGGAACCTCACCCGCGGCGCGGCGCACATCACCGACGTCACGAACGCGTCGCGCACGATGCTCTTCGACATCCATCGCGTGCAGTGGGACGACGAGCTGCTCGCGCTTCTCGGCATCCCGCGCTCGGTGCTGCCGGACGTGCGCTCGTCGAGCGAGATCTACGCGAAGACGGGCGACGGCATCCCCATCGCCGGCATCGCCGGCGATCAGCAGGCCTCGCTCTTCGGCCAGCGCTGCACGCGCGCGGGCATGGCCAAGAACACGTACGGCACGGGCTCGTTCGTGGTGATGAACACGGGCGAGCGGGCGGTAACGTCGTCGCATGGCCTCCTGGCGACGATCGCCTGGAAGCTCGGCGATCGTGTGGTGCGCGCCTCCGGCGCGCCTTCGGGCGGGGGCGCGCCGGAGGCGCGCACCACACCGACTTACGCGCTCGAAGGGAGCATCTTCATCACCGGCGCGGCGGTGCAATGGCTGCGCGACGGCCTCGGCATCATCCGCACCGCGCCGGAGGTCGAGGCGCTCGCGGCGTCGGTGCCGGACAGCGGCGGCGTGGTGGTCGTCCCTGCGTTCACCGGCCTCGGCACGCCGCATTGGGACGCGTACGCGCGCGGTACGATCAGCGGCATCACCCGCGGGACGACGAAGGCACACATCGCCCGCGCCACGCTCGAGTCCATCGCGCTGCAGACCGCCGACGTGCTCGACGTGATGCAGCGCGACTCCGGCATCGCCATCGACGAGCTCCGCGTCGACGGCGGCGCGTCGACGAACGATCTCCTGATGCAGATGCAGGCCGATCTCGCCGGCATCCCGGTCGTCCGGACGCGCGTCCCCGAGACGACCGCCCTCGGCGCGGCGTACCTGGCCGGCCTCGCCGCCGGCTTCTACCGCGACCTCGACGCGCAGTGGCAGGCCGACCGAACGTTCACGCCGCGCGTAGGTGAGAGCGAACGGACCTCGATGCGCGAGCGCTGGCAGCGCGGCGTGGAACGCGCGAAAATGTGGGAAGCGTAATGGATCTCGATCGCATCAACTGGGTGCGCTGCGCGCCTTTCGTCCTTCTGCACCTCGGCTGCTTCGCCGTCTTCTTCGTCGGCTGGAGCTGGACCTCCGTCGCCGTCGCCGCGGGCTTGTACTTCGTGCGGATGTTCGCGATCACCGGCATCTATCACCGCTACTTCTCGCATCGCACGTTCCGCACGTCGCGCGCCGCGCAGTTCGTCTTCGCGATCCTCGGCGCGGCGTCGGCGCAACGCGGGGCGCTGTGGTGGGCGGCGAATCATCGCGAGCATCACCGCACCTCGGACACGGAAGGCGATCCGCATTCGCCGCTGCGCGTCGGATTCTTCCGCGCGCACGCCGGCTGGTTCATGTCGTCTCGCTGGTTCGAGACCAACTACAAGCGCATCGGCGACTTCGCGAAGTATCCCGAGCTGGTCTGGCTCAACCGGCACGACCAGGTCGTGCCGCTCGCCCTAGGCGCGACGCTGTTTCTCCTCGGCGGCTTCGAGCTGTTCGTGTGGGGCTTCGTCATCAGCACCACCGTGCTCTTTCACGCGACGGCGAGCATCAACTCGCTCGCGCATCTCTTCGGCAGCCGCCGCTACGACACCGGCGACGAGAGCCGCAACAACGTCTGGCTGGCCCTCCTCACCCTCGGCGAGGGCTGGCACAACAATCACCACCAGCACATGGGCGCCACGCGGCAGGGTTTTTACTGGTGGGAGATCGACGTGACGTACTACGCGCTGAAGGTGCTGTCGTGGCTGGGGATCATCTGGGACCTGAAGCCCGTGCCGGCGAGCGCGTACGACCGCGCTGCCCAGCTCTCTCGTCATTCTGAGCGTAGCGAAGGATCTCAAGCCGCGTAACCCTGAGATCCTTCGGCGTCTGCGCGCCTCAGGATGACGGTTTGATTGCGTACACCGACGTAGCGCGCGCCACGAGCCGCTGATCGGCGTCTTCGAGATCGCACTCCAGATGCGCCGTGCCGCGGCCGCGGCGGACGACGCGCGCGTGGGCGCGCAGCGTCCCGTTGACCACCGGCAGGAAGTAGCTCATCTGCATCTGCAGCGTGGAAAACGTCTCGCCTTCGGCGGCGACGGTGGCGAGCGCGGTGCCCATGGCGACGTCGGCGAGATCGCAGAAGATGCCGCCGTGCACGGTGCCCATGGCATTGTGCAGCCGCTCGCTCGCCGTCAGCTCGACGCGCGCCTCGCCTTCGCCGAAGTCGACCGGCCGGACGTCGAGCAGCGTCGCGATCGGCGCGAGCTCGACGTCGCCGTCGACCCATTTCCGCACGAAGTCAGACAGTTTCATGTCCGAAGCGCCGCAGCCACTCGTGATCATTCTGCCGCGGCCGCGCGCCGGTCGCGCGCGCGATCAGCCACTCCAGCGCGCGAAAGAATCCCGCGCGGCCGAGCGTGTCGTCCGCCCAGCCGTTGATCAGACAGTAGTTGTAATCGTGATTGCCGCCGTGATGCTGGCTGTGATGCTTCGCGGAAATCAGCAGCCGGCACTTCTGCAACACGCGAATCCAGCGCGGCTGCCGCGCGCGATGCCCGATCTTGTGAAACGCGAGCATCGTCACGAGGAGAATGCTGAACACCGCGCATCCGAGGACGACCGCGGCAACATCGAACGCAATCGCCAGCGCGATGGTGGGAGTGGTGACGAGGAATGCGATCCACGACAGCGTGCCGGCGTCGTGCAGGAAGTGGATCAGGAAGATGCGATTCGGATAGACGTGATGCTCGCGCACCTGCAGCACCATCCGCCGCACGAACGTCATGTCCTCGTGGAACCACGTATCGAACGCCCAGTGCAGCAGGCCGGAAACGAGATCGGCGGCGTACACGCCGGCGAGGATCGCCAGGACGATCCAGGGCCAGCGCGGCGCGTGCGCAAGAAACCACGCCAGGCCGGCGATCATCACGATGCCGTTGAGCACCGCGCCGGCGATGTGAAAGCGAAGCTCGCCGCGCGTGTACGGCGCGACGACGAAGGCATCGACGCCCCTCACCCGGCCTTCGGCCACCCTCTCCCCGCCAGCGGGGAGAGGGGCGCTCGCGGTGCGTGCTGTTCGAGAGCCCTTCTCCCCGCTTGCGGGGAGAAGGTGCCCGAAGGGCGGATGAGGGGCGTCCCCTACGCCCATGACTCCATCCCCGCGCGCGGCGCACTGCCCGCCGACGGGAGCTGCAGGATCATGTGATGCGCGGAGAGCGTGCCGGTCTCGAACGAATTCGCGGCCGACCAGAGGTAGAGCACGAAGCGGCGATAGAGGTGGCGTCCCCAGCGCGCGATCACTTCATCGCGATGCGCCTCGAGGTTCTCCGCCCACTTCTTACAAGACAGGAAGTAGTTGTGGCGATCGTTCTTCACCACCACGACTTCGAACGGCGTCTTCGCGACCTCGGTCAGATATTCATCGAGACAGAGCGGCGAGGTGTTGCCCTGGAACACCCACTTCGAGATGAACGACGGCATGCCGTGCTTGCGGCCGGAGTAGGCGTCGAGATAGACGCGGCGCCCGGGCTTGAGGAGACGCGCGTACTGCGCGAGCGTGCGGCGGTAGTCGGGCAGATGCTCCGTCACGCCGAGGTTCACGATCGCGTCGAACGGCTCCTTCGGATCGAACTCGAGGAAGTGCTCCTTCACGACCTCGCATCCCTGGAAGCCGCGGCGCTGGATCAGCGCCTTCATCGTGCGCTCGGAGGCGTCGGAGATCGTGATCGACGTGACGCGCACGCCCTGCTCGCCGGCGAACTGCAGGAACGAGCCCCAGCCCCCGCCGATGTCGAGCACGCGGTCGCCGGGACGAATGCCGCAGGCATCGAAGGCGTAGCGGAACTTGCGCTCCATCCCCGCCTCGAGCGACTCGTCGTCGCCCTCGAAGAAGCCGTGCGAATACGCGCGCAGCTTCGAGTCGAGCCAGAGCAGGAAGAACTCGGGATCGACGTCGTAATGGCTGGCGATCCATTTCTTGTCGCGCCCGACCTGCCCGAAGAGCAGCGGCGACAGATACGTCGCGGCGAGGTAGCGGAACGGATGCGGATCGCCGAGGACCGGCCGTAGCTTCAGGGCGGCGAGCAGCGATCCATCGAGGTCGAGATCGCCGTCCATGTACCCCTCGGCGATCGCGAGCTCGTCGAACCGCTCCAGCGCCGCGAGCCCTTTCGGCGTCGCCACGCCGATGCTGAACGCGGCATTGCCGTCGCCGATCGTATACGTCGCGCCGTCCAGCATCCGCACCTGGAATGCGGCCAGCGCGCGCTCGCGGGTCAGTTTTGCGTGGCGTTCACGAAGCGCGGCAACGACAGGAGGATCCGCCGCCGCGTTGGCCGCGGCCGAGACATATGTCATTTCGTCCATCCGTGGAATGTAGCATGCCCACCACCCTCCCGGTTACTCGGGAGGGTGGGTTGGTTACTGCTGTTTGCGCCAGGCCTCGAAGTCGTTCCACACCGTGGCCACGGTCTTCGGATCGAGGATACGCACCGCGGGCTGCTGCGGATTCTTTTCGCTGAACAGCTTCAGCGTCACGGTGCCGCACTGCGGGGAGATGGCGTCGGGCGGATAGGAATAGAGGCCGGAGTACGTGGCGTCCTTCACGCGGATCCACGCGTTCTCTTCGTTGAGGATGATCGGGTTCTTGCCGGGATGGATCGGCTCGACCTCCCTGCCGCCGCAGTGCAGCGACATGCGATAGAAGTCGGTGCGGAAGGCAAGGTTCGCGGGCCCCGCGTAGATGCCCTGCGACGCGGCGAGGCCGCGGCCGAACGCGCTCCAGAATCCCTCGCGCAGCTGCGGGCGCGCCTCGATGAGCAGGACCGGCTTGTACTCACCCACATATTCGGCCCAGTTGCGCAGGTGCTCCATCGGCTGGATGGTGTTCTGGACCGCGGTCGTGCTGCGGCGGTTGCGGCGGTTCTTGCTCTTCACGGCCTCGAGCTCTTCCTGCAGCACCATGCGATAGCGCAGCACCGGCGTGACGAGGCTGACGTCGTAGCCGCCTTCCGAGAACGCGTACGGCCGCGCGTTGAACTTCTCCGCGGCGGCGACGCTCTTGATCGCGTCGAGCGGGAACGTCCCCGCCGGATCGACCGGCAGCAGATTCGGTGAGGGTTTTTCGGTTTCGGCGAGCTTCTTCCGTGCCTCGTCGATGACCCGCAGCGCCTCGCTGATCCGCACGACGCCGCCGACGCCCGGTCCGACGCGGCCGCTCTGCTCCCCGAATGTCGTGACGCCGACCACTTCGCCGAGCGAGTTGAAGAGCGGGCCGCCGGAGTTGCCGGGATTGATGTTGACGTCGGAGATGATCGCGCGCGGCTCGATCTTGCTGACCACGCCGCTGGTGACGATCTTCCGCTGATTGAGCGGACTGCCGATCGTGAACACGCGCTCGCCTTCGATCACCGCCGCCTCGCCGTTGCGCACGTCCGCCACCGGCGCGGCGGTCGCTTCCGTGAACGGCTCGGGATTGATCCAAAGGACCGCGACGTCGCGCTCGGGATCGCTCGCCAGCAGCGTCGCGCGGACTTTGCGCTTCTCATCGAACTGCGCCGCGAGCAGCGGCGAGCCGCTGATCACGTGATCGTTCGTGACGACGATGCCGGCGGGATCGATGAGGAATCCCGTGCCGTGCCCCATCTCGCTCCAGATCGTGAAGACGCTGTTCTTCAGTTTCGCGTAGAGCGTCGTCAGCTCGTCGACCACGCGGCCGCTGCTTTTCTCCGGCTCGCTCGTCGTCGCGTTGTCATTGCTGAGCGCAAGCGTCATCGCGCCGGAGATCTCGATCGTCTCGCGCCACGCGTACTGCTTCCCCTCGAATCCCACCGGCGACTCGCTCTCGACGCGATACTTCCCCGGCGGCAGTTGCACTTCGGCGTTGCCGTCGAAGTCCGTCTTCACCCGGATCGGCTCCGACGTGACGTCGAGCGGCACGATCGCCACCGCCAACCGCGGCACCGGCTTCTGATTGAGCGCGCCGTCGACGAGGATCGCCCGGATTTTCAGAGGATGCGTTTCGACCGCGAACGCAGAGAAAGCGAGTGCCAGGAGGAGGAGAGAGTTTCGGAGCATGGGCGTAATTTTACGGGAGGGAGGCGGGCGGACGGCTACTTCCGCCATTCATCAATCACATTCGCCACCAGCGCCGTCCATCCCGTCTGGTGCGAGGCGCCGAGGCCTTCGCCGGTGTCGCCGTGGAAGTATTCGTGGAAGAGGACGAGGCCGCGCCAGTGCGGGTCTTTCGCGAAGAGCTCGGACTTGCGGGTGCCGGGCGGGCCGTAGACGGGGCGGTAGCCGCCGGCGTCGGGGAGGAAGATGTCGATCAGCCGATCGGCGAGGGTGCGGGCGAGGCCGGTGAGGCTCATCGTCTGGGCGGCGGGGGCGGCCAGCGGGGCGAGGTGCATGCCGCGGGTGTGGACGTGCGTCGCGCCGGCGCCGATGCCTTCGGCGGCGCGCGTGTCGCCCGGCGCGACGTCATCGTCCCGCACGACGTCTTCATCCACCTGCAGGCGCACTTCGTCGCCGAACGCTTTCTCCAGCTTGCGCAGCGTCTCGATCATCAGGAACGTCGTCGGAAACCAGACCGGTCCGCGCCAGTTGCTGTTGCCGCCTTTGAGAATCACGCGCGCTTCCGCCGGCTCGTAGCCGACCGACGCGCCGCCGAACGAGAACGGCTGCGCCTCGTGAAACTTGCTCAGGCTGCGCATGCCGAACGACGAGAGGAACTCGTCGGAGTCGACGACGCGGGCGAGGAGATGCTGCAGCTGGTTCTGATCGACGACGGCGAGGACGTGCGTGAAGTCGCCGCCGTCACGCACCGTCGTCACGCACTGGTCGACGACTTCCTTGCGGTACTTGAGAAACCAGTCGAGGTTCTCGCGGAACGACGGGAACGGCTCGATCCACTTTCCTTCGAGGCGCTCAACGGCGTACAGCGGAATGAGTCCGACGAGCGAGCGGACGCGGATCGGCGCCACCGAGCCGTCGCCGAAGCGCAGCACGTCATAGAAGAATCCATCCTCGGCATCCCACAGCGTGCGATTGCCGTGCAGCATCTTCATCGCCGCGCCGATGTAGACGTAGTGCTCGAAGAATTTCGTGGCCAGGTGCTCGTAGGCGGAGTTGGACTTCGAGAGCTCGAGGGCGATGCGCATCATCACGAGCGAGAACATGCCCATCCAGCCGGTGGCGTCGCTCTGCTCGAGCACCGCGTCGGCGAAGAGCGGCTTGCTGCGGTCGTAGAGGGCGATGTTGTCGAGGCCGAGGAACCCGCCCTCGAAGACATTGTTCCCCTCGCGGTCCACCTTGTTCACCCACCAGGTGAAGTTGAGCATCAGCTTGTGGAAGCACTTCTCGAGGAAGGCGGCGTCGGCGCGGCCGGCGCGGATGCGGTCCATGTTGTAGACGCGCCAGACCGCCCACGCCTGCACCGGCGGATTGAGATCGGAGAACTCCCACTCGTACGCGGGAATCTGTCCGCTCGGATGCTGGAACTGCTCGAAGAGCATGAGCCAGAGCTGCTCCTTCGCGTACTCGCCGTCGACGAGCGCCAGGACGACGGCGTGAAAGGCGAGGTCCCATGCAGCGAACCACGGGTACTCCCACTTGTCCGGCATGGAGAGGATGCGCATGGAGTTGAGGTGGCGCCAGCGGGAGTTGCGGCCGGCATGGCGGGCGGCGGGCGGCGGCGCCGCTGGATCGTCGCCGTCGAGCCAGACGTCGACGTCGAAGAGATAGCTCTGTTTCGTCCAGAGCATGCCGGCGAGGGCCTGGCGTTGGATGTTGCGCTCTTCGGTGGACGCGTTGGGCGGGTGGATGGATGCGTAGAACGTGTCGGCGTCGTGGCGGCGCTCTTCGAGGAGGTTGTCGGGTTGGCGGGTGGACGGGTTGTCCGGTGGAGCGAGGCGCATCACCATCACCGCGGCTTCGCCTGGCGCGACGTCGTAGCGCATCCACGCGCATGCTTTCGTGCCGCGCTGTTCGGGGTTGATCGCGTTTTCACCGTGAATGATGTGGCGGTGGAACGCATCCTTCACGTACGGCGTGCGCGACGGCACTCCGTACAGGCGCTCGTTGTTGGTCTCGTTGTTCGTGAAGAGGAGCTTCGCTTCGGGCGGCACTTCGAGGAGGCGCGGACCGATGCGCGTTTCGTGCAGCAGGCCGGACAGCGGCGGCGCGTGCGTGTCGTCGGCGAGGAGGCCGCCGGCGACGGCGGTGATTGCCGGGGGCTCGACGTTTCCCGGAGTCCACGACCACGTGTTGCGGAACCAAATGTGCGGGATGAGATGGATCGGCGCGCGCTCGGGACCGCGGTTGTGCGCGGTGACGCGGAAGACGAGCGACTCCTCGTCCTCCTTCGCGATCTCGATCTCGATGTCGAAGTAGCGGCCGTCGTCGAAGACGCCGGTGTCGATCAACTCGAACTCCGGCTCGCCGAGGCCGCGGCGGCGGTTTTCGTCAAGCAGTTGACGATACGGGAACTCGCGCTGCGGATACTTGTAGAGCATCCGCTGATACGCGTGGCTCGGCAGCGCGTCGAGATGGAAGTAACACTCCTTCACGTCCTCGCCGTGGTTGCCCTCCGCCGGCACGAGGCCGAAGTAGCGCTCCTTCAGAATCGGATCGCGCTCGTTCCAGAACGCCATCGCCCAGCAGAGGATCTGGTAGCGGTCGCAGAAGCCGGCGATCCCGTCCTCGCCCCACCGGTACGCCCTCGAGCGCGCGTGATCGTGGGGAAAAGAGCGCCACGGATCGGCGTCCGCGCTGTAGTCCTCGCGCACGGTGCCCCAGGCGCGGTCCGCGAGGTAGGGACCCCAGTTGCGCCAGCGGGAAGGGGCGGCGAGGCGTTCGCGCTCGGACATGGTGGATGCGCGACGAGTTTAGACGGTTGACACGTTGTCGGGTGGACCGGTTGTCAGGTTGACAGGTTGTCGGGTTGACAGGTTGTTCGGTTGTCAGGTTGACCTACGACTGGACAACCGGACAACCGGTCAACCCACTAATCCCCTTGCAAAAACGAACGTTCGTACTTATTTTGTCAGCATCATGTCCGCGACCGCACAGGCAGCTCCCCGTCACGTGACCGCTCCTTCTCTCATGCGCGCGTCCATCCGGGTCCTCGCCGCCGTCGCCCCTCCCCTCGCCGTCCGCGCGGCCGCGCGCCTGTTCCGCTTTCCCGTCCGCCCGCGCGCGGCGGCCCTTCCCGGCGAGCGCTTTGCCGTGCGCGTGGGACGGCACACGATTCGTGGCGGGGTGCGCGGCAAGGGTCCCTTGGTGCTCCTCCTCCACGGCTGGGGCGGTTCGGAGCAGCAGTTCGATGTCCTCGGCGATGCGCTCGCCGGACGCGGCTACCGCGTCGCCACGATCAGCGCGATCGGCCACGGCGCGTCGAGCAGCCGCTTCTCGTCCATGGTCGAGTTCCGCGACAGCCTCCGCGCCGTCGCCGCGCACTTCGCCACCGAGCCGCACGCCGTCATCGGCCACTCCCTCGGCGGCGCGGCCTCCGCGCTCACGGTGAGCGAGGGTCTGCGCACGAGCCGCCTCGTGCTCATCGCCGCCTCCGCCCACCCGAGCCGCTACCTCGGCCTGTTCCTCGACTGGCTCGACTTCCCGCACGAGCTCCGCTCCCGCGTCGTGCAGCACTTCGAGAAAACGCTCCGCTTCGCCTGGGACCGCCTCGACATCGAAGCGATCGGCCCGCGGATCCACACGCCCACGTTGATCATCCACGACCGCGCCGATCGCGAGGTCCCGTACTCCGAGGGCGCGGACGCCGCGCGGCTGATTCCGGGCGCGCGGCTCGTGACGGTCGAGTCGCTCGGGCACCGGCGGATTCTGCGCGATGCAGAAGTGGTGGCTCGGATCGCGGATTTCCTCGCATAAGATTTGCGCAACCATGCGCACCGTCATCACGGCCACCGGGAGCCACATCCCGCCCGTTCGCGTGCCGAACGAGCATTTTCTCGGGCATGACTTCCGCGGGGCGGATCAGAAGACGCTCGAGAAGACGAACCAGGAGATCCTCGAGCAGTTCGAGGCCATCACCACGATCCGGGAGCGGCGGTATGTGCCGGACGACGTGGACTGCAGCGACATCGCCTTCGACGCGGCGCGGAACGCGCTGCACTCCTCGAACATCGACCCGGAGCAGCTCGACGCGATCATCGTCGCGCACAACTTCGGCGACGTGCGGCACGGCAGCCGCCGGCTCGATCTCGTGCCCTCGCTGGCCGCGCGCGTGAAGGCGAAGCTCGAGATCCGCAATCCCTATTCAGCGGCGTTCGATCTCATCTTCGGATGTCCGGGCTGGCTGCAGGGCATGATCGTGGCCGATCAGATGATCCGCTCCGGCGATGCGCGGCGCGTCCTCGTCATCGGCGCCGAGACGCTCTCACGCATCTCCGACCCGCACGACCGCGACAGCCTCATTTACTCCGACGGCGCCGGCGCGACGATCGTCGAAGGGCGCGAAACAGACGACGGAATCCTCTCGCGCATCGCGCGCTCCGACACGCTGGAGCACGTCGGCCGCATCTGGATGGGCACGTCTTACAACCCCGATATCTTTCTCGAGGCGCTGTTCCTGAAGATGGAAGGGCGCAAGCTGTACAAGTACGCCCTGAACCACGTCGCCGGCACGGTGAAGGAAGCGCTCGACCGCGCGGGCGTGCATTTGCGCGACGTGAAGAAGGTGCTGATCCATCAGGCCAACGGCAAGATGGACGAGGCCATCCTCGACGCGGTGTTCGACCTCTACGATGCCGGCAAGCCGTCGCACGACGTGATGCCGATGACGATCTCGTGGCTCGGCAACAGTTCCGTGGCCACGATCCCGACGCTGCTCGACCTCATCGTGCGCGGCGAGCTGGAAGGCCACGCGATCCACCCGGGCGATATCCTCGTGTTCGCGTCGGTCGGCGCGGGGATGCACATCAACGCGGTCGTGTATCGCTGGCCCGAACCGTCAAGCCGAACGACGTCGTGAGCACGCCGTTGTCGAGCGCGATCTTGAGCGGCATCACGAACGGGTAAGGCGGCCACTCGATGGTCGCGTCCTGCGGCGCGCGCCCGAGGCCGAAGTTGAGCGGCGACACCACGTGGCCGGCTGCTTCGAGACGCGCTTTCATTTCGGTGAGCCATGCGCGCGTGAACACGGTGGTGCCGGGACACTCGAGCGGATCGCGCACATCGACGAGACAGAGCTCCGTCGTGTGCACCGCCACGCCTCCCGGCTTCAGCGCGGCCATCGAGTCGAGGAGGAACCGCGCGGTCGCTTCGGCGCCGCCGACGTGCTCGATGACGCACGACGACCAGACGAAGTCGTAGCGGCCGTCGAAGCGCGGCAGCCGCGTCATATCGAGCGGCTGAAACTCGACGCGCTGCGCGAACTGGTCCGGCGGGCAGAGGCCGAGCTCATTCAGCGCCGAGAGCGCCGACGCGTGTTGTCCGCTCGCCGCCCACACCGCGGAACTGTCGCCGGCCGGAACATCGGTCGCGGTGATGAAGCAGCCGCGCGCGGCGAAGGCGGATGCGAGCGGCTCCGTGCCGACGCCGAAGCCGAGTCCGCGTTTGCCGGGCTGCAGCAGGCCGGCCAGCTCCAGCGCGCGGACGATGTAGACCCACTCCCAGACCTTGCGGTGCGGCCCCCAGACGTCGCGTTTCAGCGCGGCCGAGATCGCGCGATACACCGGCTCCTGCGTCTGCGCGAACGTGACGGCCTGGCAGACCGGTGCTTCGAGCGTCGGTTCCGGAAACTCCCAACTCATGGAGGCGGCGGATTGTATTCTGCGCGCGCATGCTCGACTACCACCGCCTCCTCCTCGACGACGAGCCGCGCACGATCGCCTTTCGCGAGGCCCTGCGGCGCGTCGTGAAACCGGGCGACGTCGTCGTCGATCTCGGCAGCGGCTCCGGCATCCTCTCGTACTTTGCGGTCGAAGCCGGCGCGCGGAAGGTGTATGCGATCGAGCGCGGGCACATGGCCGACGTGATCGCATTGATGGTGAAGCAGCTCGGCCTCACCGATCGCATCGAAGTGCTGCACGAGACGTCGGCGAAAGTCGAACTGCCGGAGCGCGGCAACGTGCTCGTATCGGAGATGCTCGGCGCGTTCGCGTTGCAGGAGCAGATCCTGTCGATTTTCATCGACGCCCGGGCGCGCCTCCTCACTCCGGACGCGCGTCTCATCCCCAGCCGCTTCGCGCTCACCGCCGTGCCGGTCGAGCGGCCGGGCGATCACAAGCTGCATGTCGGCTGGTGGAGCAAGCCGCGCTACGGAATCGATTTCTCGGTGCTGCGCACGTTCGCGGCGAATCAGATGTTCACGGCCAACATCACGCCCGCGGACTATCTCGCGCAACCCGCGGAGCTCATGAGCGTCGATCTCACCACGATCGCCGACACGACCGTCACCGGCAGTGCATCTTTCGAGGCGACGCGCGCCGGAACGATGCACGGATTCGGCGGCTGGTTCCACGCGACCCTCGCCGAGGACGTGATGCTCACGAATCTGGACGCCTCGCATTGGTGGCAGGAGTACTTTCCGATCGACGAACCGGTGCCGCTGGAGCCGGGAATGCGCGTCACGCTGGAGCTGCAATCGCACGACGGCAAGGCGTGGAGATGGCGCGGACGGGCGGGTGAGCGGGAGTTCGATCAGACCACGTGGCTCGCGTCACCGCCGTGTATTCGAGGTACGCACTAGAATTTGCATTATGCGCCGCGTTTTTCTGCTCCTCCTCCTTCTCTTCCCTACGCTTGCCTTCGCCCAGCGCGACTGGGTGTCCTATCCCGATGAAGGCTGCATCGGCGGCTCCACCTGCGCCGACCGCCGCCTGCGCGTCGGGCTCGAGGACCGCCCGGTCATCGGCGTTCGCTTCCACGCACACGACTCCATCGGCGAGAAAGCCGAAGGCGTGCTGCGCGTGAAGATCGACGGCAATACGGTCGACAGCTACGTCGACGTCCCGCGCGCGGGCAAGACGTTCACGATCGACGTCGACTCGCTGGTCGGCCGCTATCTCGTGTTCGAGCCGGCGACGAACGACGAGGTCAGGATCAGCCACATCGAAGTGCTGTACGGCCGCGGCGTCACGCGTCCGCGCGGCTCGTGGGACAACCCCGGCAACGACCGCGGCCCGCGCGGCGGCACCGGCTGGCGCTCCTATCCGAACGCAAAAGGATGCATCGGCGGCGAGGAGTGCCGCCGCAACGGCACGCGCATCACGGTCGCTCTCGACGACTCCCCGGTCCTCGGCGTCCGCTTCTATGCGCACGACGCCATCGGCACGCGCGCCGACGGCAAGCTTTCCGTGCGCATCGACAACACCTCCGTCGGGTCGTACATCGACGTGCAGCGCAACGGGAAGCTGCACGAGCTCGAAGTCGACAATATTCGCGGTACGAGGCTCGTGATCGAGACGTCGAACGATGACGAAGTCGAGATCAAGGACGTCGAGGTGCTGTACGGACGCGGCGGTGGACGCCGCGGCAATTCGGGCGGCAACTGGCAGCGCGAGGCCACGCACGAAGGCGGCTGCATCGGCGGCGGCGAGTGCGGCGGACGCCGCGCACGCATCCGCGTGCCGATCTACGGCCGCAGCGTCGGCCAGATCCGCTTCTACGCGCGCGACGACGTCGGCACGCGCGCCGGCGGTGAGCTGCGCATCCGCATCGACGACGAGGTCATTCAGGATTACCTCGACATCACCCGCGAAGGACGCACGTACACGTTCGACGGCCGCGGCATCGCCGGCGACTACCTGATCTTCGAGCCCGCGGAAGATGACGAAGTGGTGGTGCGCGAGATCCGCGTGACGTTCGTACCGGATTAGCGCCCGGCAGGCGAGACGCCTGCCGATCAGCCGGCGAGGACGCCGGCGTTCCGGGTTGGGAACGCCGCCGTCCCGGCGGCTGATCAGGCGGCGTCCCCGCCGCCTAACGCCCGCGAATCCGCAGCGAGAACTCCGGGTCGTCGGCGTACTTTGCGGCGCGCTCGTTGATCCGGAACTCTTTCCGCGCATCCTCGAACGACAGCTTCGTGTCGATCAGGCCCAGCTTGTAGGCGAAGCGATCCGAGTAGCCCGGCAGGAAGACCGCCGGGTGCAGCGGGACGCGGCCCGGCACGAGCTCGTTCACGTGCTTCACGAGGTTCGTCGTGCAGGTGTTCGTGAGCGTGTTGTAGAACTCCGGCCGCTCCCTGAGCGCGTTCGCGCGGCGCAGCATCGCCGTGAACATGGCCCGCATCCGCTCCGGCGACGTGCGCATCGGATAGAGATAGACGGTGTCTTTCCGGTAGTTCGTGCGCAGCTTGACGAGATCGCGCTCGTCGCCGACGACGTACATCACCTCGTACTGCCGCAAGAGGCCTTTGACCGGCGAGAACTGCTCGCCTTTCTCCTTGCGGATCTCGACCGAGATGGCCACGAAGTCGTTGCCGCCGAATCCGAAGCTGACGAACGTGTGCGCCATCGCCGCGCCGCCGAACGGCTCGACGACGAACCACGCCGACTCCAGCTTGCGCAGGTCGAACGTCTTGTCGTACCACGCCGGCGTGAAGCGGTCGACCGCCTCGTACGTGAAGTTGCGGATGTTGTGAATCGTGACCAGCGGTCCGTTGAACTCGGCGGCCGGCAGCACTCGCTGATCCTCGGTCCAGTCGCGCGAATTGGACGGCCGGACGACGGCGACCATCGCGGCGCGGATCGCGGCAATGCCGGCGATCGTGCCGAGGATCCAGCGCCACGGCTTTTTCATTCGTTTTTCAGGGGGCCGGCACGCGGCGGCGCTCGGCGCGCGTTTCGAAAAGGCTCTCGATCACCTTCGCGTCCTCGTCGTTGATGTGCACGAACTCGATGCCGATCTCGCTGTAGCCGTCCTCGAGCAGGCGCTCGTAGACGACGCGGCCGAGGGCCTTGATCACGTGCTCGCGATCGATGGCGATGAGCAGCTCGATCGACGAGCCGGCGCCGACCTGCTGGCTGCTGACCACGCAGCAGCCGCCGAGGGCGATCGTCTTCGTCATGGCCACCCCTTCCGCCCCGTCATCGAGCTTGGTGACGAGCACGGAATGGTGTGAGGCAATGCGCGGGAAGCGTCGGAGCGCGGCGTCGGACATATGCGACCTCGGTTTTGGGTGAAATCCGGCGCATTATAACGGTTGCGCGGTTACGCGGTCGCTCGGTTGCGCGGCCGGCGGGCGGGCCCCGCGCAACCGCGAAACCGCGCAACCATCGACGGCATCCAACGCACGAATGAAGACGCTCGTCAAAAAGCACCCCCTCGCCATCCGCTGGTTCCACTGGCTCAACTTCCCGCTGCTGGCGGTGATGATCTGGAGCGGGACGCTGATCTATTGGGCGTATCCGCGTTACGCGAACCTGCCCCAGACGTGGTGGCGGGCCATGCACATCAACAACCGGCTCGCCGAAGGCATGGCCCTGCACTTCTTCTTCATGTGGCTCTTCATGATCAACGGGGTGCTGTACGTCCTGTACACGATCATCTCCGGCGAGTGGCGCGAGCTCGTGCCGAACCGCCACTCGTTCCGCGAGGCGTGGCACACGCTGCTCCACGACCTGCACATCCGCAAGGAAGCGCCGCCGCCGCGAAAGTTCAACGGCGCGCAACAGATCGCGTACACGGGCGTCGTCGTGATGGGCCTCGGCTCGCTCGTCAGCGGACTCGCGATCTACAAGCCGGTGCAGTTCGCGTGGCTCACGAAGATCTTTCTCGGATACCAGGGCGCGCGCTTCGTTCACTTCGCTCTCACCGTGGGATACATCCTGTTCTTCCTCGTGCACATCGCGCAGGTGATTCGCGCGGGCTGGAACAACTTCCGGGCAATGGTGGTCGGCGTGGAAGTGAAGGAGGTCGCCGATGAGCAGTAACCTCAATCGCCGCACGTTCCTCACCATGGCCGCCGCCGCGGGCGCGGGCTACGCGAGCTGGAAATGGCTGCGCACGCGGCCGCGCGAGGGCGGGCTCGAATGGCCGCTGCGCAACATGCTCGAAACCAATGAGTCGCTCGCCGAGGCGTACTTCAGCAAGGCGCGGCTCAGCCCGAACTTCCGTCCGTCCGACGTCACGCGCGCGCGGATCAACGGCCGCCTCGGGTTGCAGTCGCCGATCGATCTCGACGCCTGGCGGCTGAACATCGAAGGCGTGTCGGCGGTGACGATGGAGGAGATCCGCGCGCTGCCGCGTCACGACCAGATCACCGAGCTGCGCTGCATCGAAGGCTGGTCGATCATCGTGAAATGGACCGGCGCGCGGCTCGCCGATCTCGTCGCGAAATATCCGCCGCCCGAGCTGACGAAGTTCATCGCGCTGGAGACTCCGGACCGCGGCTACTACGTCGGCCTCGACATCGAGAGCGCGCTCCATCCGCAAACGCTGCTCGCGTACGAGATGAACGGCTCGCCGCTCGCGGCGCTGCACGGCGCACCGCTGCGCCTGGCCATTCCGGTGAAGTACGGCATCAAGAACATCAAGCGCATCGGCACACTCCGCTACACGAACGTCAAGCCGGCGGATTTCTGGGCCGAGCGCGGCTATGACTGGTACGCGGGGCACTGATGGTGCATGCCTGAATCGTGGAGCGG
>JADMIO011020023.1_pt1 | contig 35303 bp, 26 predicted proteins | sample 8958161 | NCBI WGS metagenome assembly JADMIO01 (sample SAMN16585339, study PRJNA669376) | soil metagenome | isolation source: Crop rotation soil | place: USA: Cullars Rotation, Alabama | collected 2011
CGCGACTTCAAGTCACGTGAATTCCAAGCTTCGGATCCCACTGTGCTGGAAAGCGAGCCAGACGGAGGCCGTCGTGTCGACGCGGTCCACGAGCGTCTGCCAGCGCGCTTCCATCTGGTCGACGCCGCCCTCCTCGTTGTTCATCGCGTTCCGGTTGAATCCGGTCGCGACGCGCTGCGCCTCGGCCGCGTCGGGGAGCATGTCCCCCGCGATCTGCTCGACCGTGAAGCGGTCGAAGGGCATGTCGGCGTTGAAGGCGTCGATCACCCAATCGCGGTACTTCCAGTTCGACCGCCGATTATCCTTCTCGTAGCCGTTCGTGTCGGCGTATCGGGAGAGGTCGAGCCACGGGCGCGCCCAGCGCTCGCCGAAGTGCGGCGAGGCGAGCAGTCGGTCGACGACCTTCTCGTACGCGTCGGGGCTCGCGTCGGCGAGGAAGGCGTCCACCTCGGCCGGCGTGGGCGGGAGGCCGGTCAGGTCGAGAGAGACGCGGCGGATGAGCGTCTCCTTCGAGGCCTCCGGGGACGGGGCGAGCCCTTCGCGCTCGAGGCGCGCGAGCACGAACGCGTCGACGGGATTTCGCACCCAGGACTCGTAGCGGACCGCCGGCGTCTCCGGGCGCACGGGCTTCACGTAGGCCCAGTGCGCGGCCTTCGGCGCCGCGACCTTCGCGACCTTCGCGGCGTCCGTCGACGGACCGTCGGCGCCCTGGTCGATCCAGGCCCGTAGCGTCGCGACCTGCCGGTCGGTGAGCCGCTTGCCGCCCAGCGGCATCCGCGGCTTTCCCCCTTGCCCGAGCACACGTCGAACGAGCAGGCTCTCGGCGCCACGGCCCGGGACGACCGCCGGACCCGACGCGCCGCCCGCGAGCATCGCCTCGCGCGAGTCGAGACGGAACTCCGCGCCGGCGACCGTCCCCGTATGGCATCCGACGCAGTGCGCCTCGAGGATCGGGCGCACGTCGCGGTCGTAGTCGACCGTCGAACGCGCCCGCGCGGGGTCGATTGCGGAGAGAACCGCGACCGCGCCCGCGAAGCACACGACCGCCCTCAGCTTCGTTCTCGTGCCGCCTGTACGATGCTGAGACATGGATGTGTCACTTCTCGGCCATCGAGCCTGCTCATCATAAGCGGAACAGTACCGGGAGCGATAGCGACCGGCTCATCCCGGAGCGATAGCGACGGGTCGTCGTGCGCTTGGCACGGAAAACGACCCGTCGCTATCGCTCCGGGATGAGCCGGTCGCTATCGCTCCCGGTACTGTAGCTGCCAGAGCAGGAACGCGAGCTGGTCCGCGAGTTCCTCGTCGATCTGCGCCCGGGTCGAGCCCATGCCGTGGCCGCCCTCGAAGTCGACCCTCAGCAGCACGGGGCGGCCCGACGAGCTGGCCGCCTGTAACCGCGCCGCCATCTTCATCGACTGCCACGGCGGCACTCGCGGGTCGTTGACTCCGGTCGAGAGGAAAGCCGCGGGGTAGGCCACGCCGTCCCGGACCTTCGAGTACGCGTCGATGATCTCGAGCGCGCGGAAACCCTCCTCGGTCGTCACGCTCCCGAACTCCGGAATGTTCGCAGGGCCGCCCTCGCTGAACTCGCTCCGAAGGGCGTTGACGTCCGCAACGAGGAAGCACATCGCGCCCCAGAGGTCGGGCCTGTGGACGATCCCGCCGCCCGCGACGACGCCGCCCGCGCTGCGGCCCGCTCCCGCGATCAGCCCCGGTCGCGTGTAGCCCTTCTCGATCAGGTACTCGGCGCACGCCACGAAGTCATCGATCGTGTTCTGTTTGTTGAGGAGCTTTCCGCCCTCGTGCCATTCGTTGCCGTATTCGCCGCCGCCGCGCACGTGAGCGAGGGCGTAGACCCCGCCGCGCTCGTACCAGGCGAGCATCGTCGGTCGGAACGACGGCTCGTACGGGTACCCGTAGGAGCCGTAGCCGGTCAGAAGCACGCGGTTGCCGCCGTCGAGCTTCAACCCCTTCCTGTGAATGATGGAGAGGGGAACGAGCGTCCCGTCCTTCGAGCGCGCGAAGACTTCGTGGGCTTCGACCTCGGCGAAGTCGACGGGAGAGGCCGGCAGCCAGCCCGTGTCTTCGACCGTCTTCGCCGCGACGTCCACCCGATAGATCGCCGGCGGGGACGTCCAGGAGACCAACTGCACGAAGAGATCCGGGCTGTCGTCCTCGCCGCCCCAGTCCATGACGGTCCCGTCCGTCGGGAGGGGGATCGGCTCCGGGAGCCCCCCGGCGAGCGGGACGCGCCGCAACCGACTGATACCGCCGTCGAGGTCTTTCACGACGAGGTAGTCGCCCGCGACTCGGATCGCGCGCACGACGGCCTGCGACGGCGGCACGACCTCGCGAGCGCTCGCGAGGTCGGGCGCGGCCGCGGGGACCGCGACGACGCGAAAGCGCGGCGCCGAGCCGCCTCCATGCGTCTTCAAATAGACCGTCTCGCCCTCCAGATCGAACCCGGTCACCCCGTCCTCGATACCCGCCACCTTCGCCCATGGAACGGTCGCGGGGTCGCCGAGCGCCGCTCGCGGAGCGACGTAGACGGTCATCTCCTTCAACACGCCGTGGATGATCACGCCGAGCATCCACGGACTTCGCTTCGACAGGTGGATGTAGGCCGAATCCTCCGGAGCCATCGCGACCGCGGGGTTGGAGTCGCGCCCGAGGACGATCGGGTCGCGCTCGGGGTCGGCGCCGAGGCGATGCAGGAAGATCTTGTTGTCGAGAAAGTGCTCCATCGGAGGCGCGTCCGGCGCGACCTCCGGGAAGCGCGTGTAGAGGAACGAACGGTCGTCGAGCCACACGACTTCGTTCCACCGCGTGCGCGTGATGGCGAGATCGTGGCGCTCTCCCGTGTCCGCTTCGAGGACGTAGAGAACGCTGTCCTCGGAGCCGTTGCGCGAGAGCCCGTAGGCGACGCGCTTCCCGTCGTTCGAGGGCGAGTACCAGTCGATGGCGAAGTGCGTGTCGCCTTCGCCCATCCGATTCGGATCGACGAGGACCGTCGCCGCTTCGCCGGAATTCAGGTGGGCGACGAGCTTGAAAACGTTCTCCCCGGGGTCGCGGCGGAGGTAGAAGACGCGCCCGCTCGCGACGCGCACGTCGGACGCCGTCGTGCTCGCGCCGCTCAGTTCCGAGATTCGGGCGAGCAACTCGGCTCGCTCCGGAAGGGCTTCGAGCACGCGCTTCGTGTGCGCCGCCTGCGCCTCGAGCCAGGCTCGTCCCTCGGGCGCGCTCCACGCCTCCATCCAACGGTAGGGATCCTCGACAGTCGTGCCGAAGTAGGTTTCGGTCACGACGTCGACGCGGGCTTTCGGGGGATCAGGATACGTTTCCACGACGGAGAGTGTCGCACGTCAGTTGTCAGTTGTCAGTTGTCAGTTGTCAGTCTGCGGTAACTGACCACGGATCACTGACAACTGACTAGTTCTTTCTCTTCGTGAACTTCAGCCCCGAGTACGTCGCGTCGATCGCGCAGACCTTGAAGTCCACGAGTCCCGTCGCGAGGCCCGTCTCGCGGACGATCGATTCGGACAGGTCCGTCGTGACTCCGGACGCTTTCTTCGGCCACGCGATCCAGATCGCCCCGGCCAGAAAGCCGATCTCGCCGATGTTCGATTCGAGCTCGACGCGCGAGCGGGGAAACCAGATCGTGAGGTCGCAGCGCGGGCCGGGACGTCGGACGAGGGACGCGCCCTCGGGTAGGTCCCCGAGCACGTCCTCGAAGTCCCCGGGCGCCCCGAGGACGAGGACGACCGCGCCGGCCTTGATGCCGAGTTTCTTCGGCAAGGGCGTACCCGAGTACCCGGCGGGCGCAAGCTTCGGCGGGGCATCGTCGTTCTTAGCCATGCCGGCGATTATAATCGTCCCAGCTTTCGTCCTTCATTCTCGGTCACGGAGTGCCTTCATCCTTCGCTTCTTCGCCATATTTCCACCGGAGGTATCTCACGATGCGTTACAAACTGTTTCTCGTCCTCTGTTTGCTCGTACTCGCGGTTTCGTCGGCGCCGAGCGTTCTGGCCGGGCCGGGCGACGACGCGGCGCACCTGACGGTCTATGACGCCGGCGTCGCCGAGTTCCTGGAAGAGCGCACGATCGAGCTCCAACCGGGCACGAACGTCGTGGCGTGGCGCGGGTTGATGCCGAAGGCGTACATCCGGACCGTCCGGGTCGTCGCCGACGGCGCCGAGGTCGTGCGGCAGGACGTCACCTACGACGGCCCGGAGGTCCGCAACGAGCGCTCGCCGGTGCTCCACCTCACGCTGCTCAACAAGGGTGCGGCCGGTCCGAAACGGGTCACGGTCGACTACCTCGCGCCGAACCTCCGGTGGCAAGGCGACTACTCGCTCACGCTCGAGCCGACGTCGGGCGGGGCGCCGCCGACCGCGGGCGCGCTCGACTCATGGGTCTCGGTCTACAACAGTACGGGAGCCGACGTGTCCGCCGGGACCGTCGACCTCGTCGCCGGTGAGGTCGCGCTTCTCGTCGGCGACGAGAGCCCGGGGTACAGGAACTACACGGCCCAACAGCAGTTCGCGGTGAACGCCATGCCGATGGGTTCGTCGGACAGCGGGGCGCCGGGCGAAGCCTCCTCCTCCGTCGAGGGACTCAGCGCCTTCAGCCGCTTCACCCTCGGCCGGAACGTGGCGATGAACGCGAACTCGATGGTCAACCGGTTCCCGCTCTTCCAGCGGGCGCGGATCGCGATCGAGCAGCGCAACGTCTTCGAGAACGCCTACAACGTGCAGACGCTCGGGCAGGGCGGTTTCATTCTCTTACCCAGAGGGCTGGAAGTGCGGCTCGTGTCGAAGAACACGACGGGGGTGCCGATGCCCGCCGGCCAGGTCACGATCTACGCGCAGGCCGGCAACGGCGGGCGCGTCACGCAGATCGTCGGCCAGGATCGCGTCGGGTTGACGCCGGTCGACGCCGAGTTCGCAGTCTCGCAGGGGCGCTCGTCGACGATGCTCGGGACGCGCAAGATCCTCGAGCGCGAGACGTCGCCCTATCGAACGACGCAGACGACACGCGACCAGCTCACGACGAAGATCGAGGTGACGATCACGAACAAAGGCCCGATCGCGGCCGATGCCTGGGTCCGCGACGCCATCGAGCCGTTCGGGACCAACAAGTGGACGATCTCCGAGAACAGCGCGCAGTACGAGACGCTCGGCTCGAACACGATCCAGTTCAAGGTGAAAGTTCCGGCGGGTGGGAAGACGACGCTCACCTACACGGTGGTGACGCAATGAGTCCGCTGTCCGCCGGTCGCTGTTTCCGATCGTCAGGGTGAACAGCGGACCGCGGACAGCGGACGACGAGCCTACGGGTTGCTCTTCCGAGCGAGGTCCGTCTCGACCTGCCAGGCAAGCGCCCTGATCTGAACCAGATTGGATTGGAGCGCCTTCTCGGTCTGCTCGTCGAGCGCAAGTACCCCCTTCGGATCGAGCACGACGGTGGTGACGTCGTTCACGAGGCGCTCGATGTCGGCGACGTCGCCGAGCGTCATCGTCAACGGTCGCGGCGAGGCGGTCGCGACCCCGGACTCCCGGCGTTTCTCGCTTTCTGGCCAATACCAGGCCAGGGCGGTATCAGACGTCTTGCGGATCTTGGCCGCGTGCTTCCGTATGGCATTGAGGTCCGGCGACGAGATCGAGACCGCACGAGAGAGCTTTGTGGTGGACCGCTCGAGCCCCATGACGCTGTACCGTGCCCGCCAGATGCGGTTCTCGACACCGAAGACGTCAGGTTTCGATTGCCAATCCTCGCCGTCGTAGTTTCTGAAGATGCTTCGGCAGTAGGGGTTATTGGCGTTGTCGTAGCGCCTGCCGGGCTCCGACGGCGTCCCCGGAGTGTGGTAATAGCCGCTCTGTGCGGGAACGGAAATCGAGAGCGCTGCGACGGCGAGCGCGGCTGCCGCGATTCGTTTGACCATGTGCATACCTCCCGTTCTACGTCTTCGGGCGTTGATCCAATCGAAACCGACGGACTGCGAACTGGTCTATGGGTTGCGCTTCTGTTTGAGGTCCACTTCGATCCGTCGGGCGAGCGCCTCGATCCGAGTCAGGTTTGCGACGAGCGCCTCTTCGGCGTTCCCGTCGGGCGGCCACGCCGTCCTGCGGGCAAGCATCTGGGCGGTGACGTCACTCAGGAGGCACTCGATGGCGGCGACGTCACTCATCGTCATGGCGAGCGTGCGCGTCGCGGCGGCTGCCTCCTCTTGCTCCCACCGATCCGTGCTTTCCGGCCAGATCCAGGCGCGGGCGGCGTGCGATTTCTTCGAGACGCTGACCGCGTGCTTGCGCACCTGGCCGAGGTCTGGCGACGGGCTCGAGGCCGCACGCGCGAGTCGTGTGGTGGACCGCTGGAGCGCGCGGAAGCTCTGCATCGCCCAAAAGTCGCGCTGCTCCCACACGTCATAGGTGGTTACCGCAATGGCGTTTCTGAAGAAGCTCCGGTCGTAGGGGCTTCTCGTGTCGATGTAGCACACACCGGGCACCAAGGGACTACCAGGTGCGGTGAATTCCTGATGTTGCGCGGGAACGGCGACCGAGAGCGCTGTGACCGAGAGCGCTGCTGCTGCGATTTGCTTGATCATGTGCGTTCCTCCAAACCGCGAGGAGTGACTGAGTGTGCACGACTGTGGGCACTATAGTCCTCAGCCTCATCGCCGTAAAGTGTTTTCATAGAACGAGCAACATGATTTTCAAGCCAGCGGAGCCGTGCCGTGGGCTCCCACTCCGCCCGCCTGGCGCTATCGTACAGTCAAATATATCTCACAACTCTCTTACTAAATCGATTGTGGAATCAACCACCTGCTTGATAAGTGTGACGAGCTACGCGGTCGCTCTCCCTCCGAGGGCCAGCTCGACGGCCGCCTCGGGCGAGAGCGCCCGTCCGCTCGCGACCGTGATGTTCGCCGCCGCGCTTCCGAGGTCCGTTCTCGCCGCGGCGAGGACCCTGTCGAGTGCCATGCGCTCCTCGGAGGGGGTCGCGATCGTGTCGGAGCCGCGAATGCCGTTCGCGGCGCCCGCCAGCTTCAGCATGAGCGTCCTGTCGTCGCGTGCCGCCGCGACGCACGCGAGCCCCTCCATCGCGGCCGCGACGCCCAGCATGTCACCCCCGTTCCGACACAGGACGAGCGCCTCGCGGTAGAGCGCCGTCGCGACGTCCAGCTCGTCGCGCTCCGCCGCGACGAGCGCCTGGCGGCGAAGCGCGAGCGCCTCGAGCCCGCCGAGTCCGAGCTCGCTCGCGGCGGCTCGGGCTCCGCGGAGGTCGTCGAGGGCTCTCGTACCGTCTCCCTGCTTCCGCAGCGCCTCGCCGAGCGAAAAACGGACGAGGGCGGTGCCTCGGCCGTCGTCCACTTTGCGCAGGACCGCCAGACACACCTCGAACAGCACCACGGCGCGGTCGAAATCGCCCTGCTTGACAGCGGAGGACCCCAGTCCGAAGAGTGCGCGCGCGATTCCGGCCTGGTCCCCGAGCTCCTTGTAGATCGCGAGGCTCTGTTCGTGAAGCGCTTCCGCGCGCTCGTAGTCCCCGAGCCGCTCGGCGATCCTTCCGAGCGCCTGGCTGCCGAGGGCCGAGCCCTGGTCGCGGCCGAGCGAGTCCTTCAGCGCGAGGCCGCTCTCGAGCAGGGCGCTCGCCCGGTCGAGGTGGCCCTCGGCGATCGCGATCGAACCGAGCCAGTAGAGCTCGTTCGCGCGCGCGAGCGGCGACTCGTCGCTGCTCGCCGCGAGCGCTTCGCCGGCCCACACGCTCCCCTCGCTCGGGTGCCCTCGCACCGCCCAGAACTGCCCGAGCGCGTACGCGAACCTGAGGCTCGCGTCCGGATCGCCGCCCTCGCGAATGCTCCAGTGGAGCGCGGCGCGAAGGTTGTCGTGCTCGGCCTCGAGCCGGCGCATCCATTCCCGCCCCCGCGAGCCCGACAGCTCCGGCATGCCTTTCTCGGCGAGCTGCAGGAACCAGTCGCGGTGCAGGGCGTGGATTCGAGCCGTCTCGCCCGATTCCTGCAACTTCTCGGCCGCGTAGCGCCTGATGGTCTCGAGCATCCGGTACCGCGCGCCCCCGGCTCGCCGGTCGACGATAACGAGGGACTTGTCGACCAGACGCGTGAGGACGTCCAGGACGTCGGAAGGCTGAAGGCTGAAGGCTGAAGGCTGAAGGTCGGATGTAGAAGACGAGTTCCGCGATACCGTCTTCAATTCCTCCTCAGTCACGAAGTGCCTGCCTCCTTCCTCCTTTCCGGTGATGTCTTCCGCGGCGTCGAGCGTCCATCCGCCGACGAAGACCGAGAGGCGCGCGAAGAGGACCCGCTCGTCCTCGGACAGCAAGTCGTAGCTCCAGTCGATGGTCGCCCGCAGCGTCTGTTGCCGGAGCTGCGCGGTGCGCCTGCCGCCGGCGAGCAACCCGAACCGGTCGCCGAGCCGGGCGACGATCTGCTCGACCGTGAGCACGCGCGTTCGGGCCGCCGCGAGCTCGATCGCCAGCGGAAGGCCGTCGAGCTGCGCGCAGAGCCGCACGACGTCGTGGGCGTTCCGCTCGGTCAGCTCGAAGCGGGGGTCCGCCGCGACCGCCCGCTCGCAGAACAGCCGCACCGCTTCGTAGCGCATGAGCTCGTCGAGCGTCTCCTCGCCGTCCTGCGGGAGCGAGAGCGGAGGCACCTGCCAGACGACTTCGCCCGCGATGTTGAGCGCCTCCCGGCTCGTCGTGAGAATCGCGAGGCCGCGAATCGAACCGAGCAGCGTCTCGGCGAGCGCGGCCGCCGCGTCCACCAGGTGCTCGCAGTTGTCGAGCACGAGGAGCAGTTTGCGAGGCGCGAGGTATTCGGCGATCGAGTCGGGGAGCGGACGACCGGGCTCCTCGCGGACGCCGAGCGCCGTCGCGACCGCGTGCGGCACGAGCGCCGGGTCTCCGAGCGAGGCGAAGTCCACGAGCCATACTCCGTCAGGGTAGTTGTCGACCACCTCGCTCGCGACATGGAGCGCGAGCCGCGTCTTCCCGATGCCGCCCGTCCCGACGAGGGTCAGCAGGCGCGAAGCCTGGAGCAGCGCCTTCACCTGAACGATGTCTCGCTCGCGGCCGACGAAGCCGGCTAGATCCTCGGGCAGGTTGCCGCGCCCGGTCATGGCCCTCCGCGATCCCGAGTCCCGAGTCATGGGATACGTGTAATTCGGCGGCGCGCTCGGCAGATCGGACTGGCGGAAGACGACCGTCGGCAGCGCGATCGATTCCCACAGCGCGCGTCCGAACTCCACGGCCGTCTGGAACCGCTCCTCCGGCCGCTTGGCGAGCGCGCGAAGCACCGCCGCGTCGGCGGGAGGGGCGATGTTCGAAGCGAGGTGGCTCGGCGGCTCCGGCGGCTCGACCGTGTGCTGGTACATGACGGCCTGAAGGTTCCCCATGAACGGGGGGCGGCCGGTCAACATCTCGTAGGCCACGCAGCCGAGCGAGTAGATGTCCGACCGCGCGTCGATGTCCGACCCGGCGCACTGCTCGGGCGACATGTACGCAGGGGTCCCGATCAGCGCGCCCGCGGCGGTGAGCCGGATCGCGTCGCCCGCGGCGTCGCCCTGCGCGAGCTTGGCGATCCCGAAGTCGAGCACCTTCACCGTCTGTCCGTCGGAGGCCGTCTCGAGGAAGATGTTCTCGGGTTTGAGGTCTCGGTGGATGATGCCGAGGTCGTGCGCGGCCTGCACGGCCGCGCACACGGACTCCATGAGCTCGGCGGTCTGCGCGGCGGTGAGGTGGCCGCGTTTTCGGATCTCGTCGCCGAGCGACCGGCCCTCGAGGAGCTCCATGGCGAGATAGGCGCCAATGCCCGGCGCGACTCCGAAGTCGTAGATCCCGACGACGTTCGGGTGCTTCAAGCGCGCGAGGGTCGTCGCCTCGCGCTCGAAGCGGTCCGCCACGGCCGGGTCGCTCGCATGCTCGCCGCGCACGACCTTGATCGCGACGGGTCGCCCGAGGCGAAGGTGCGTCGCCCGATAGACGGCGCCGAGGCCTCCCCGCCCGAGGAGCTCCTCGATGCGGTATCTGTCGTCGATGACGGTCCCGGAAGCGATCTCGGCCGCGACGAGACGCCGGCCGTCATATGGACACAGCTCGGTTCCCGCACCGAACTGTCGCGAGCACGCAGGGCACTGCCGCATCACACCTCCCGAAACGTTCACGGAAGTATCCCACGTCGGGCACCGCCTCGCCAAAGTGTGCGACTCGCCGCGGCCGCCGCGTCCGCACGCCTCGTCCGCCTTCGCCCCTCACCCGGCGTGTTAACGTTCGGCTACGTCCCGGCGTCTTTGCCGCAGGTAAGAACCTGCCAGGAGGACAACGTGCGCTTCAAGAAAATAACCGGTCTCGTGGCGGTCGCGACCGTCTTGCTCGCAGGAACGGTCGCGACCGGAAGCCAGGATAAACCGTCGACCGCGAGTGCGAGCGGTTCGATCGACGACATCGTCGAGAAGCGAATGAACGAGGCCGGCATAGTCGGCCTCGGGGCGGCCATCATCGTGGACAAGAAGGTCGTTTGGATGAAGGGGTACGGATTCGCCGACAAACAGCGCGCGGTTCCTTTCACCCCGAACACGATCATGAACATCGGATCGATCAGCAAGACGTTCACCGGCGCGGCCTTGATGCGCGCGGTTCAAGAGGGGAAGCTCTCCCTCGACGACGACGTGAACAAGTACCTGCCGTTCAAAGTCGTCAACCCGTACTTCCCGGACGAACGGATCACGCTGAGACACCTGGCTACGCACACCTCGGGCGTCGCGGATCAGCCGTCGGTCTACCTCGGGACGTACCATTACGGCGGTGATTCTCCCGAGCCGTTGGGGGACTTCCTGAGGAATTACTTCGCGTCGGGCGGGAAGTACTACTCGAAGGAGAACTTTCTGAACGCCAGGCCGGGCGCGCAGTACGAGTACTCGAACATCGCCGCCGGACTGGCCGGCTACGTCGTCGAGATCGCCGTCGGCGAGAAGTTGAACGCGTACACCAGGCGGCACATCTTCGCGCCCTTGAAGATGGAGAATACGGGTTGGTTTCTGTCCGAGATATCTCTGGCGAACCACTCGAAACTGTACGCCGCTCAGGGAGGCTTCAGCGTACCGATCGAGCTGTACGGAGGCACGACGTACCCGGACGGGGGAGTCCGCACGTCGGTCGCGGACCTCTCGAAGTTCTTCATAGCCCTACTGAATGGCGGGGAGTACGAGGGAGCCCGAATCCTGGAGAAGCGGTCCGTGGACGAGATGCTCAGGCTCCAGTTCACCGACGCGAAGAAGCCCGACAACATAATCCTGAAGGAGAAGAACTCCGGGATCTTCTGGGCGACGAAACGCGACGTCACCAGGATCGGGCACGCCGGAACCGATCCCGGGGTGAAGACCGAGATGCTCTCCGATCTCTCCAAGGAAGTCGGAGTGATACTCTTCGCGAACACGTCGAACTGTGACCACGAGATCCGAAAGTTCTTCGACATATCCGACGACCTCTGGAAGTACGCGGCGACGTTACGGTGAGCCGAATGCGGAGAGGGCCCCCGCGGGACATCGCCTCCCGCCGTCACCCGCACACGAAATTCATCGCCTTGCCCGGGACGTACACGACGCGGGCGATCTCGCGTCCGCCGACGGCTCGGCGCACGGCCTCGTCCGCGAGCGCGGCCTCGCGAACCTCGTCCTCGCCGCTCCCCGCGGCGTGCTCGACGCGTGCGCGGAACTTCCCGTCGACCTGCACCGCGATCGTGACGCGCTCGTCGCCGGCGAGCTCCTCGTCGTACTCGGGCCACGGCGCGTGGGCGACGAGCCCCTCGCCGCCGAGCGCCTCCCACATCTCCTCGGCCGCGTGCGGCGCGAACGGCGCGAGGAGCCTCGCGAACCGGCCGAGCGCCTCCCGCGAGACGCGCCCCCGCGCCGTCGCATGGTTGGCGAAGATCATGAGCTGGCTGACGGCCGTGTTGAGGCGCAACGCCTCGACGTCGTCGGTCACTTTTTTTACCGTGCGGTGGAGGAGGCGCTCGGTCTCCGCGTCGTCCTCGACGTCGCGGTCGAGGAAGCGCCGCGCGCCCGCGATCCCCTCGTCCTGCCAGACGACGTTCGCTTCGAGGGGGCCGAGGAACATCTCGTAGACGCGGAGGCTGTCGGCGCCGTACGCGCCCACGATCGGCTCGGGGGCGACGCCGTTGCGCTTGCTCTTGCTCATCTTCTCGATCCGGGTCGTCACGGGGCGGTCGTCCTCGCCGACGTACCACGACCCGTCCCGCTCGACGACCTCCTCGGTCGAGTAGTAGCGCCCCTGTTCGTCGCGGAAGCTCCGCCCGTGGACCTTCCCCTGGTTGAAGAGGCGCGCGAACGGCTCCGGGCCCGACACGAGGCCGAGGTCGTAGAAGAACTTGTGCCAGAAGCGGGCGTAGAGGAGGTGGAGCGTCGCGTGCTCGACGCCGCCGACGTAGAGGTCGACGGGCATCCACGCGCGCTCCGCCTCGCGGCCCCACGGCTCGCCGTCGTTCGCCGGGTCGGCGAAGCGGAGAAAGTACCACGACGAGCCCGCCCACTGCGGCATGACGTTCGTCTCGCGGAGCGCGGGGGCGCCCGTGCTCGGGAGGCGCGTCTCGACCCACTCGCGCGCGCGGGCGAGCGGCGCGACCGCCTCGCCGCCGTCGGACACGGCGCGCGCGGCCGGCTTCTCGGGGAGGAGGAGCGGGAGGCGGGGCTCGGTCTCGACCTCGCCGTTCGGGCCGAGTATGACGGGGATCGGCTCGCCCCAGTAGCGTTGCCGGCTGAAGAGCCAGTCGCGGAGGTTGTACGGGCCGCCGCGCGGTCCGATCCAGTTGCGCTGGAGCTTCTTGACGTCCTCGGGCCACTCGACGAGATCCAGGTCGTCGAGGAGCCGGTCGGCGTAGGCCGTGATGCGGAGCACCCACTGGCGCATGACGCGCCGCTCGACCGGATCGCCGGTCTCCACGTAGCGGCCGTTCTCGTCCACCTCCTCGTTCGCGAGCACGGTCCCGAGCGCCGGGCACCAGTTCACCGGCACGTCCGCCCGGTAGGCGAGTCCCGCCTCGAGGAGCTTCACGAAGATCCACTGCGTCCACCGGTAGTAGGACGGGTCGCTCGTCGCGAGCTCGCGCTCCCAGTCGTAGGAGAGTCCCACGAGCTCGAGCTGACTCTTGAACGTCGCGACGTTGCGCGCGGTGACCGCGGCGGGGTGGGCGCCTTCGCGCTCGGCCTGTCGCTCGGCCGGGAGGCCGAACGAGTCCCACCCCATCGGGTGGAGCACGTCGAAGCCGCGCATCCGCTTGTAGCGCGCGACGACGTCGCTCGCGACGTAGCCTTTGAGGTGGCCGACGTGGAGCCCGCGCCCCGAAGGGTAGGGGAACATGTCGAGGACGTAGTACTTGGGCCGCGCGCCTCGCGGCGGGGTGCGAAAGGCTTCGGTCTCGCGCCACACGCGCTGCCATTTGGGTTCGACGAAGGACGGATCGTAGGGCATGACACACTCCCGAACTGGTTGCCGGTTGTCAGTGGTCAGTCGTCAGTCAGAAACCCGTTCGATGGACGGATTCCTGACGGACGACTGACCACCGACAACCGATCACGGACAACTGATCACTGATTTCGCGATTTGCGCCCGGGCGGGGCGTGAGGGTCAGCCCAGAGGATTCAGACAGCCGACCACGCGCCGCACGGGCCGCGTAGTCTGAGCGATAGGATGTGGAAGGCTCCACGCATGGTCCTGCAACCATGCGGTCTCGGCCGTCGGCTTGTCAATGAATTCATGCGCTTGCCGCTGGCGCGAGCGTGCGCCAAACTCGCTGCCGTATGGAACGCATCAATCTCTCCGAGAAGTTCGGCCTCTTCGACGATCACTGGCACCCGCGCGTCGTCGGCGAGCTCAACGGCCAGCACGTGAAGCTCGTGAAGTTCGTCGGACCGTTCGTCTGGCACCACCACGAGACCGAAGACGAAATGTTCCTCGTCGTCAAAGGGCGGTTTCGCATGGAGTTCCGCGACCGCGACGTGTGGCTCGACGAGGGCGAGTTCATCGTCGTCCCGCGCGGCGTCGAGCACCGGCCCGTCGCCGAGGAAGAGGTTCAGGTACTCCTGTTCGAGCCCGCAGGAACCGTGAACACGGGCAACGCCGGGGGCGAGCTGACGAACCCGGCGGACTGGATCTAAACGATGGCAAAGAAGAAGACGGAGGAGGCGGTGGAGGCCGAGCCCCGCGACGAAGCGACCGCGGCGACCGCGGCGGCTGCCGACAGTTTCGCCGACCTCGGACTCAGCGAGCCCCTGCTCAAAGCGCTCGGGGACGTCGGCTACGAGGCGCCGACTTCCATCCAGTCGCGCACGATCCCGCCGCTTCTCGAGGGGCGCGACCTCATCGGACAGGCGCAGACCGGGACGGGCAAGACCGGCGCCTTCGCCCTCCCGATCCTCGAGCGGCTCGACGCGAAACGGAACCGCGTACAGGCGCTCGTCCTCACGCCGACGCGCGAGCTCGCGCTCCAGGTGTCCGAGGCCTTCCACAGCTACGCGAAGTACCTCGAGCGCGTGCGCGTGCTCCCGGTCTACGGCGGGCAGGGAATGCAGAAGCAGCTCGACCGCCTGCACTCCGGCGTGCACATCGTCGTCGGCACGCCGGGCCGCGTCATGGACCACCTGAGGCGCGGGACGCTCACCTTCGAGTCTCTCACGACGGTCGTGCTCGACGAGGCCGACGAGATGCTGCGCATGGGCTTCATCGAAGACGTCGAGTGGATACTCGGCCAGGCCCCGGAGGCGCTCCAGACGGCGCTCTTCTCGGCCACCATGCCCCGCGAGATTCGCGGCATCGCCGACCGCTACCTCTCGGAACCCGTCGAGATTCGAATCGAGCACAAGACGCTCACCGTGCCCACGATCGAGCAGCAGTACATCAACGTCTCGGAGCAGTTCAAGCTCGACACGCTGACCCGCATCCTCGAGACCGAACGCATCGACGCCGTGCTCGTCTTCGCGAGGACGAAGACCGGAGCGTCCGACCTGACGGAGAAGCTCGAGGGGCGAGGCTACTCGGTCGAGGCGCTCCACGGCGACCTGAGCCAGGCGCAGCGCGAGAACGTCGTCCGGCGGCTGCGGTCGGGGAAGGTCGAGATCGTCGTGGCGACCGACGTCGCGGCGCGGGGGCTCGACGTCGACCGGATCAGTCACGTCGTCAACTACGACATCCCGAACGACGTCGAAGCGTACGTACACCGGATCGGGCGCACGGGGCGCGCGGGGCGGGAGGGCAAGGCGATCCTGCTCGTCACGCCTCGCCAGACGCGCATGCTCCGCGACATCGAGCACCACACGGGGCAGCGGATCAAACCGATGCGGGTCCCCTCGCGCGCGCACGTCGCCGCGCGGCGGGCGGAACTCTTCAAGGGGCGAATTCGCGCGACGCTCGCCGAGGACGACCTCGAGCTCTACCTCGCGATGGTCGAGGAAGTCGCGGCCGAGGGGTTCGAGATGGCCGAAGTGGCGGCCGCCGCGGTCCGCCTCGCGCAGGGCGACAAGCCCCTCGACGTCGTGGTCGAGGAGGAGCCCCCGGAGATGGCGCCCGGCACCGACGGCATGGTGCGCCTCTTCTTCGGCGCGGGCCGTCGGAGCGGCGTTCGCCCGGCCGACATCGTCGGCGCGATCGCCAACGAAGCCGACGTGCCCGGCCGCTCGATCGGCGCGATCGACGTGTTCGACAGCTACACGCTCGTCGAGGTCCCCGCGGAGTACGAGGCTCAGGTCATCGAGCGCATGTCGCGGTCGACGATCCGAAACCAGCCCATCCGCGTGCGCATCGCCCGCGAGGGGTCGGGGGATCGGGGGCCGGGTCCCGGGGACAGGGGTCGAGGGCCAGGGAGCTGGGGGCCGAAGCCCGGACATCGGGGCTCGAAGCCTGGAGGACGGGGCGACGAAAGGCCGAAGCGTGGGCCGAAGCCCAGAAGGTGAAGAGCCCTTCGTCCTTCGATCGAAGCCGAGGACGTTCTTCAGCGAATCAAAGGACGAAGGACTGGGACTAGCAGCCCATCTTCTTGTACACCCGCGCGGCGACGCGGGCCGCGTCGTGGCCCATCACGTCCTTGCCCGCGATCAGGACGAGGACCATGTATCGGGGCGAGGTGGCCTCGAATGACGCGAATATACCGACGCTGTAGCCGTCCGCGTTGAACGTTCCCGTCTTGCCCGCGATCGGGAAGGTCGGGTCGAAAGCCGGGCGCGCCGTTCCGTACTGCACGGCACCGAGCATCCCCGGCAGGAGGCGCGCCAGTGCCGGTCGGGCCTCGGCGAGATCCTGACGGACAACGGGGAACGGTCGCGGCGACGCGGAGTATCGGGGCTCGAGCAGCAGACCGCCGTTCGCGATCGCCGACGTGAAGACCGCGAGTTGGATCGGCGTAATCTCGAACCCCTCGCCGAAGCCCCCGACCGCGCGCGGCTCCGCCGTCTGTGGGTCGGGAAGGCCGCCGGAGACCTCTCCGACGAGGTCGATTCCGGTCGGCTGGCCGTACCCGACGAGGCGGGCGTTCTCGACGAGGGCTTGGAGTCCCACGCGCTCGCCCGCGTCCGCGAAGTACGGGTTGTTCGAGTAGGCGAGCGCCTCGTCGAGCGACAGTTTCGCGCGGGAGTCGGGGACCTCGACCTTGGCCGACGGGTCGAGCGTGTCCGTGCGGAGCCCCGCGATCGCCGTCACGAGCTTCATGGTCGAGGCCGGCGAAAAGGTCCGCCGAATCGCCCACTCCTGGTTGACGATCGTCAGGACGTGCCCCGACTTCGGATCCATCACGATCACCGTGCCGGCGTTGTCGCCGAGGGCCGCGATCGCCGCGCTCCGGGCCGTCTTGTCGTCGCGGCTGGCGTCGTCGCGGGCGATCGCGGCCGCGGCCGCAACGCGCAGCGTCCCCGCCCGCAGCGGCTTCAGGCGTTCGGACGCCGCCGGCGCGGGCTCGGACATCGAGGTATCCGGCGTGGCCGGCGCCGCGGCCTCCGAGACGCGTACGGTCGGCGCGAGCCACGCCCCTCCCGCGAACGTAGCCGCGGCCACGGCGGCGGCGATCCAGGCGGCGGCGCGGCGTCGGCCGCCCGAGCCGATTCGAAGGAGGCTCTCGACGCGCCGCGCGAGGTGGGACTGCTGGAGCGCGCCGGGCGCGAGCGACGCTCGCGTCGACGTGAGGCGCAGCTCCGCGAGCCGCAGAAGGCTCTTCGCGTACTCGCATGGCGTCCGCGTCACCTCGACGACCCACTCGTCGCATGCCAGCTCGCGCTCCGCGTCCAGGCGGCGGGAGACCCAGGCGACGACGGGGTTGAAGGCGCAGAGCGCCTCGAGGACGCGCTGCGCGAGAAGGGCCCAGTCGTCCGCGCGACGAAGGTGCGCGATCTCGTGAAGGACGATGTTGTCGACGTCCTCCTCCGAGAGCGCGTCGAGGAGCGACGCCGGGAGTACGACCGCGGGATCGCGGAATCCGATCGCCATCGGCTGCGCGGCGTGCGTCGTGACGAGGACGCGCGCGCGGCGGCCCGCGTCGCGCACCCGGAGCCAGCCCTCGAGGCGCGCTTCAACGTCGCCCGGCAGGGGCCGCGCGTCGCGCCGCGCCCGAGCGCACCAGAGCGCGCCGCGGACCACGCGACCGAGCCGGAAGAGTGTCACGGCCGCGACGAGCGAGACGATCGCGATCGCGATCGTCTCCAGCGGGAACTCGCGCGGAACGCGCAGGTCGAGCGGCGTGTCGGCGTGCGCGGCGGGCGGGGCCGCGCGAATGAGCGACTCGTCGACGCCCGTGCCGGCGGCCGAGGGGCCGTTCGCCACTCTCGCCTCCGAGGCCGCGACGACCGCCGCCGGAGCGGCGGCCGGCAGTCGCGCGAGGGAGAGCGCGGCGGGGACGAGCGCGACGGCCGCGAGGGTCGCGAACCAGACACGGTAGCGCGCCGACGCGCTCACGGGCGCGTAGACCCTGAGCGTGAGCGCGACGGCCGCGGCGACGAGCGCGCCGACCCAGACGGAGTTCGCGGCGATCTCGACGAGCGCCGCGGCGCGAAGGGATTCCTGAAACATCATTTCCCGCTCTTCCTTTCCGCGGCGTCGACGAGGCGGCGCAGTCGCTGGATCTCCTTCAAGTCTACCGACTCCTGTTCGAGGACGTTCAGCACGAGCAACTCCGGCGAGTTGTCGAAGAACCGGCTGAGGACGTGGCGAATGACGCTGCGACGCGCCTCCTTGCGGTCCACGACCGGCGCGTAGATGAACGCGCGACCCTCCTGGCGGTGGGTCGCGTAGCCCTTCTTCTCGAGGATTCGCATCGTCGTGAGGACGCTGCTGTAGGCGAGCGGCGTGTGGGCCGCGAGGGCCTCGACCGCGTCCGCGACCGTCGCCTCGCCCCGCTCCCAGAGGACCTCCATGACGCGCAGCTCCGCGTCGGTCAACGTCTCGGACGGCTTTCTCGGCATGTTCGACTCCGGACCAATTAAAGAATTAATCGACGACGGGGAAGATAGAGGGACGGCCGCGTCGTGTCAACTAAAAAATTAATCGTAAGGGTTGGGCGGCTCAGTAGGCGCGCCTCCGACGCTCCCGAGTCCGATTCGAACCGTATCGTGGCCAATGCACTGCGACCTCCGGGCCGCTCCGGCGTCTGTCGGCCTTAGCCGAACGGTAATGCGGCTGATGTCCCGCGCGTCCGGCGCTTACGACGCAGAATTAAAGGGGCGCGTAAATACTCGAAAGGTTGTCGTCAAAATAATTGTTCGTTGTCATTCCGCCCGGCAGTCGATACACTGCCCGCGCCGCCGAGAGCCGAATGGAGGTTGCGTCGATGCGACGTCTTCCCAGTATTTCCTTCGTGATGCCGGTGCGCAACGAAGCGTCGTTCATAGAGCGGAGCCTCGGCGCCGTTCTCGAACAGGATTATCCGGCCGACCTCATGGAAGTCATCGTCGCAGACGGGATGTCGACCGACGACACGCGCCGGAAAATCGAGAATTTTCCGAACGTAAAACTCGTCGACAACCGCGGAGGAATCGTGCCGACCGGCATGAACGCCGCGATAATTCAGGCGCGCGGCGACGTCATCATTCGCGTCGACGGGCATACCGTGATCGACGCGGACTACGCGCGGAAGTGCGTCGAGGCGCTCGAACGCTCCGGAGCGGACAACGTCGGCGGACGTATGGACGCCGTGGCCGGCGGCTTCGTCGGGCGCGCGATCGCGCTCGCGACGAGCTCGCCGTTCGGCGTCGGCGGCGCGCGGTTTCACTACTCGGACCGCGAGGAGTGGGTCGACACGGTCTACCTCGGCGCCTGGCCTCGCGCGGTCTTCGAGCGCATCGGACTCTTCGACGAAGAGCAGGTGCGCAACCAGGACGACGAGTTCAACTACCGCCTGCTCGCGCGGGGCGGCAAGATCCTCCTGTGCCCCGAAATTAAATCGAAATATTACAATCGAAGCGGGTTTCGATCCCTGTGGCGACAGTATTTTCAATACGGATTCTGGAAGGTTCGCGTCCTCCAAAAACACCCCCGCCAGATGCGTCTTCGACAATTCGTCCCCCCCGCGTTCGTTTTCGGCGTGGCGGCGGCGGCACTGTCGGCCCCGTTTTCGCCGGCCGCGACGGCGATTTTCTTGTCGATCTGCGCACTGTATTTCGCCGCCGCGCTCGTCGCGTCGGCCGCGGTCGCGCGCGGGAGGGGCGCGCGCTTCTTTTTCGTCCTTCCGCTCGTATTCGCCTCGCTCCATTTCTCTTACGGCCTCGGGTTTCTCGCCGGACTCGTGAAATTCTGGAACCGGTGGAGGGATACCCGGCCGCGGTGGTCCAGCCCGAGCGCGGTCGCGCCCGGCGGCTAGCGGCGACCTTGGCGCGGGCGTCTGGCACAAATGTGCCTGCGGGTCGGTACAAAGAGATGAGTGCCCCATCCCCGCAAATGGGAGGAATCGGCTACGTCAAATTCATCTCTTCCGACGATGCACTCTACGTGAGCGAGTGACTAGAATCTGCCCTCGGATCACGAATTTCGACGAAGACTAATTGCTGAGTTCGTGCGCAGCAGCGGATGTCGTGTTCGCGATTCCACGGTCAGTAGTCGTCGGCCGGCAGTCCCTCGGGAACTCCTTCTGCTCTTGGAGTTTCCCGATCGACGGCAGGCCACGGGCCACCGACTACCGATTCGAGCGGAGCGGGTCGTCAGTGAGGTCGAGCGCCCCGGTGCGTGCACGGCGAGGACCCGTGTAGTCGATAGCGAATAGTGACAGTCCACGCGGTGCCGGTCGCCTCGAACGGCTCGACGTGTGACGCACGGACATGCGTGTCGCCGAACTGTCCGACCAAACGCGCATTTTTTTCGACGCGGACCGAGAGGAGAATCCACAATGGGTAACGAATCAGGGGCGGCCCAGCACCCGACTCTAACCATGGCGACGGTCGTCGAGGCGAGGAGCGACCTCCTGTGCTGCGAGGTCGAGCGCGAGTTGATCATCCTCGACGCCGCGACGGGAACCTACTTCGGGCTCAACGCCGTCGGGTCGCGAATCTGGGCGCTTCTCCGGGAGCCCACGACGCTTGCCGCGGCGAGCGAAGCCCTCGTCGGCGAGTTCGAGGTCGGCGCGACCGAGTGCGAGTCGGAGCTCTACCGCTTCGTCGCGGAGCTCGAGTCCAGGGGACTCGTGGAGATTCGACGTTGAGACGGTTCCTGCACTTCATGGCGCTGCCGGCGTCCGAAAAGGGGCTCTTCCTCGGCGCGGCGGCCCTGTTGCTCGCAGTCCGACTGGGCCTCTGGCTCCTTCCGTACCGGGTCGTGAGCGGAGTTCTCGAGCGGCGGGTCCGCCGGCGCGGCGACGAGGATCGATTCGACGCGCGCGTCGTGGCCGACGCGGCGCGCGCCGTGGTGGTCGCGGGCCGGTACGTTCCGCGGGCCACGTGTCTCGCCCAGGCTCTGACCCTTCGCACCCTCCTCGGGCTTCTCGGACAACCCGCGCGTCTCCGAATAGGCGTTCGGAAGAACGCCGACGCGCTGGAGGCTCATGCCTGGGTCGAGAGCGGGGGGCGGGTCGTGATCGGAGGCATGCGGGGTCTCGCGCGCTTCACCGCGCTCGAGACGCCCACGTGTACGACGCTTCCATGAGCGCGATATTCGGAGCTTTCTTCCCCGACGCGAGTGCGGAGCCCCGGCTCCTCCTCGAAGACATGGCCCGCGCGCTCGCCCACAGGGGAGGCGACGGGAAGGGCGTCTGGTGCGCGCCCGGCGTCGGACTCGGACACCAGATGCGGTGGACGACCCCCGAGTCGCTGCTCGAGCGGCTGCCCTCCGACCGCGAGGTGCCGAGTCTCGCGATCACGGCCGACGCCAGGATCGACAACCGCGACGAGCTCCTCGCCGTGCTGGACACCGGCGGAAGGCCGCACGCCGAGATCGCCGACAGCGAGATCGTCCTCGCCGCGTACGCGCGGTGGGGGGAAGACTGTGCGGTTCGGCTCGTCGGCGACTTCGTCTTCGCGATCTGGGACGGAAGGCGCCGGGCGCTCTTCCTCGCCCGCGATCCCTTCGGAGCGAAGCACTTCTACTACCACCACGAACCGGGGCGCCTCTTCGCCTTCGCGTCCGAGATCAAGGCCCTGTTCCGCGCGCCGGGGGTCCCGCGAACGATCAACGAGCGGAGCGTCGCCGACCACCTCATGCCGACGCTCGCCGACAAGACGAGCACCTTCTACGAGGACGTCTGGCGGCTTCCGGCCGGGCAGTGCCTCACCGTCACGGCCGACGGACTCCGGCAGCGCGAGTTCTACGCGCCGGACCTCGAGGCCGAGTTGCGCCTCGGCTCCGACGAGGAGTACGCCGAGGCGTTCCGGGAGCGCTTCACGGAGGCCGTGCGCCGCAGGACCCGGAGCGCCTTTCCCGTCGGCGCGACCTTGAGCGGCGGCCTCGATTCGTCGTCGATAGCCTGCACCGCGAGACTGCTGCTCGAGGCGGAGGGTCGCCTGCCCGTCCACACCTTCTCCGCCGAGTGGCCGAGCCTGATCGACGTGGACCCGAAGGTCGACGAGCGTCGGTTCATCGACGCCGTGACCTCGATAGGCGGCATCGAACCGCACTTCGTCCGGGCCGACGAGTACACGCCGCTCTCGTTCCTCGACCGCATCACCTGGCACATCGACGGCGTGCTCGCGGCCCCGAACATCTACGCCACCTGGTCGATTCTCGAGGAAGCGCAGCGGTACGGCGTGCGAGCGCTCTTTCACGGCACCGACGGCGACACGACCGTGTCCTACGGCTACGAGGACCTGATGGAGTTCGCGCGCCGCGGGTGGTGCCGGACGCTCGTGCGGGAGGCTCGGGCGCTGGCGACCAACATGCCGTCCCGCCAGCACAGGCTCTCCTCGCTGCTCTGGCGACAGACGCTCAAGCCGCTCGCGCTCGAGCTCGCCCCGGAGTGGGCGAAGGACTTCAGGAGCGTCGTGCGCGGCCGCCCGCGGGCCGACGGCAGGAAGTCCCGAGTCTACGAGCGGTGCGACAGTCGCCCGTTCAACCCCGACTTCGCGCGGCGCGTGAACCTCCGCGAGCGCTACTGGGACCTGTCCGTCGCCGCGACGCCGCCGAAGGTCTCGCCGCGCGAGTACCACTGGCGCGCGGTGACCTGCGGGATGTTCTCGCACCTGCTCGAGGCCTTCGAGAGCATCGGCGCGCCGTTTTCCGTGGAGTTTCGCTACCCGTTCTTCGACCGCAGACTCGTCGAGTTCTGTCTCGCGCTTCCCCCGGGCCAGCGGCTCAACCGAGGCTGGACCCGCTCGATCCTCCGGCGGGCGATGACGGGAATCCTGCCGCCCGAGGTCCAGTGGAGGAAGGGGAAAGGCAATCTGAGCGCGAACGTCCGCCTCCTGATGAAGCGCGAGCGAAGCACGCTCGACGAAGTCTTTCTGGGGGAGTCCGACGACGTGCTCGGCGATTACGTGGACCTCGCGTCGCTGCGGGCTCTCTACGGGAGAGTGCGGCAGGAGCCGCTACTCAGCCAGGACGATTCGTATTTCATGCTGCTCGTCGTGAACCTTCACAGGTGGCTCCAAACGGCGCGGCAGTTGCCGAGTTCAGGGTGACCGTCGCTGGACGGTCGGGCCCGTCCGACAGCAACAAGGTTTCTTGTTGCTCGCTCCTTCGCGAGGCTCATCGATCCATCGGTCATCGCCCCCAGCGAGCCCCGATCGACGAGGAGCCGGAACGTCAACCGAGTAACCGTCTGGCGACACGCTCCAGGCGCCGTAACGTGGAGATACCGAGATGTCAGAAACACAATCAAAACTCCAATGGTCTCCTCCCGCCGTTGCCGTATACGGCGACGTCGAGAAGATCACGCTTCAGGCCAAGCTCAAGGTGCTCGGCAGCCAGGATGACTTCGGAGTCCCTGGGGTCTCCGACGCCTAGCTTCCAGAGTCTCGAGCTCGCGGACGTTGTCGCACGGCATAGCGCCGAGTGCCGCGCCTCGGCGCTCGGGCTCTGGCTCACAGTTCACCTCCCTTACGGCGCGGCTGGCAGGCGGCACGTCTTCGTGCCGCCTGTCTTCTAAGCCAGGGCGCGAGAGAATGGCACACTCGATCCATACCATCGCAACAGAACCCGGAGCGGTGGCGACCCGCGTACCGTGCCGCCGGAGGGCGGCGGCCACCGGCGCACTCGCCGGGGGCTACCGCCCTCCGTCCTCGACGGCCGCTCGCGTCACGAATGTGGCCGCTTCCGTTCCTACCAGGAGCCAGCAGTGACATCGATGACAGACCCCTATTTCGCCTACGGCTTGAGAATCGATTCCGAGATACCTCTTCCCGAGTTGGACCGAGTCCCCGGCGAGGCCGACGTCGTCATTCGACGCGGGCGCAATCCGTGGACGCCGCCCGCCGAGGAAAAAGCCCACCTCGCGACGCCGGAGGAGATCTTCTTCTACTGGAAATTGGCCGGCGTCTTCGGCGTGAGGGCGGGGCGCGAGGTCGTCGCCGACGTCATCCCCGAGCTCGAGGGGGGCGGCGCGAACCTCATCATCCTCGGGCCGGTCATGGCCGGCGTCCTGCACCAGAGGGGGCTCCTCGTCCTGCACGCGAGCGCGGTCGAGATCGAGGGGCGGGCGGTGTTGTTCCTGGGCGACAAGGGGCAAGGGAAATCGACTATGGCGGTAGCCATGCGCGAGCGCGGTCACCGCCTCGTCGCGGACGACGTCGTCGCGATCGACCTCGATCCGGAGCGCGGTCCGCGCGTCATTCCCTCGTTCCCCCAAGCGAGATTGTGGCCGAGCGCCGCCAGGGCCCTCGGGCTGGACGGCGAACGTCTGCCGCGACTCCACCCGGCGTACGAGAAGCGCCTGTATCGCGCGGCGAGCGACTTTTCGCACTCGCCCGTGCCGCTCGAAAGAGCGTACGTACTGGCGATAGACGACAGGGTCGCGGTCGAGGCGCTGGACCCCCTGGACGCGGTCGTCGAGCTCGTTCGCGGCACCTACCTCGTCCGGTATCTCGCGGACACCGAGACCGGACAGCGGAACCTCGCTCAGTGTGTCGCGGTCGCCAACGCGGTGCGACCCGCGCTGCTGAAGCGGCCGGATTCGCTCGAGATGCTCTCGGACGTCGCGAACGTCGTCCTGGAAGACGTTCTCGGAGCGGTTTCCGTGCGGCGGAGGGAACGGTCCGCGTGACGCGGGATCGGGGAATACGATGCGAACGCGCCGATTTTCGTACGCGAACTGGCTGAGGACGATGCAGCTCATCTGGTCGGCCGCGCCGGGGTGGACCGTCGCCTGGGTGGTCCTGCTCCTCGTGCAGGGGCTCCTCCCGGCGGGAGTGATCTATCTGACCAAGCTCGCGATCGACAGCCTGATCGCCGCGAAGGACGCCGGCGCCGACCCCGGCCAGATCCGACACGCGGCCCTCCTGCTCACCCTGCTCGCCGCCGCGATGCTCCTGACGCAGCTCCTTCAGGGGCTCGCCGACTGGGTGCGGACGGCCCAGTCCGAATTCATTCAAGATCACGTGAAGCGGCTCGTCCACGAGCAGTCGGCCGCCCTGGACCTGTCCTATTACGAGTCTCCCGAGTACTTCGACCGCCAGGAACGGGCTCGCAGCGAAGGCAGCGGCCGCCCGCAGGCGCTCCTCGAGAGCTGCGGGAGTCTCGCGCAGAGTGCGGTCACGCTCGCCGCCATGGCCACGATGCTCGTGACCTACAGCGTCTGGGTTCCCCTGCTGCTCCTGGTCAGCACGCTGCCCGCTTTCTACATCGTCGTTCGATTCGACCGGAGCTACCACGCGTGGTGGCAGAGCGTCACGCCCGAGAGGCGGCGCGCCTCGTATCTCGACGCGCTCCTCACGATCGCGGACGCCGCCGCCGAGGTGCGGCTCTTCGGCCTGAGTCCCCACTTCATCGCTGAGTACCAGCGCGTGCGCGCGGGTCTGCGCGCGGGGAGGCTGCGCCGGACGCGAGATCTGAACCTCTCGAAGCTCGCCGCGACGGCCGTCGGTCTGGTGGTCGCGGGCGCGGCGATGGTGTGGATGGCGTGGCGCGTCCTGAACGGCCTCGCGACCTTCGGGGACCTGGCCCTCTTCTACCAGGCGTTCGACCGAGGGCAGACCCTCATGCGGTCGCTGATGTCGAGCGCCGGAAGCGTCCTCAGCAACAGCCTCTACGTCGGAAATCTCTTCTCGTTCCTGGACATCGAGCCGAGGATCGCGGAGCCGGAAGCTCGGCGACCTCTCCCCGAACGGCTGACGGACGGCATACGCTTCACGGGCGTGACGTTCCGCTATCCCGACAGCGAGCGCTGCGCCCTGCGCGACTTCGACCTCTTCATACCGGCCGGGAAGATCGTCGCCGTCGTGGGCGCGAACGGCGCCGGCAAGTCGACGCTCCTCAAACTGCTCTGCCGCTTCTACGACCCGACGGAGGGGCGCATCGAGTTCGACGGCGTCGACCTGCGAGGCCTCTCGCCGAGGGACGTCTGGAGGCTGACGACCGTGCTCTTCCAGATGCCGATGCGATACCACGACACGGCCGCGGCCAACATAGCGTTCGGCGACCTCGGCGCCGACCCCGGAATCGACGAGATCCGCGCCGCCGCCGTGCGCGCCGGCGCGCACGAGCCCATCGCGCGGCTCCTCAGCGGCTACGAGACGATGCTCGGCAAGTGGTTCGCGCGCGGCGAAGAGCTCAGCGGCGGCGAGTGGCAGCGGGTCGCGCTCGCGCGGGCCTACCTGCGGCGCTCGCCGATCGTGCTCCTCGACGAGCCGACGAGCTTCATGGACTCCTGGGGCGAGGCCGCGTGGTTCGAGCACTTCCGCGGGCTCGCGGCCGGGCGGACGGCGGTGCTCATCACCCACAGGTTCACGATCGCGATGCGCGCCGACGTCATCCACGTCGTGGCGGACGGGCGGGTCGTCGAGTCGGGCACGCACGGCGAGCTGCTGCGCGCCGACGGGATGTACGCGGCGTCGTGGAGGACCCAGATGGAAGCGCACACGAGCCGCGTCGCGGCGGCAGCGGTGCCGGGCGCGCCGGCCGAGCCCATCCTCGAAAGGACGCATTCCTGATATGCGACCGATACGATTCGAACCCGCCACTCCCCGCCCCGCGCCGCGGCCCGAGGTCAGTCTGCTCCTCGCGTGCGCCAGAAGCTCGCTCGACCCGGACACCGCCGGACGCATTCGCGCGCTGCTCGGGGGCGCGGTCGATTGGGATTTCGTTCTGCGCAAGGCTCAGCAGAACTACGTCGCCCCGCTCCTGTGTGCCAACCTCACGGCGACGTGTCCCGAGCTGGTGCCGCCCGAGATCCTGAGTCTCTTCCGCGCGCGCATGCTCTCCCACGCGGCGAACAACCTCTACGTCACCCGCGAGCTGGTTCGCCTCCTTGGCCTGCTCGAGAAACACGGCGTCGACGCGCTGCCGTTCAAGGGGCCCCTGCTCGCCGCCCTGGCCTACGGAAACATCGCACTCAGACAGTTCGGCGATCTCGACGTCCTCGTCCGCCGGAGCGACTTGGCGCGCGCCGTGAGCGTCATCACGGCGCACGGCTACGAAGTCGTCGCGCGCGAGACGGACACGACGGACGGGTGCCAGAAGGACGTCGCGCTCGTGAGCCTCGACGGCAGGACTCGGCTCGAGCTGCACTGGCGCCTGTCGAAGGTCTACTTCTCGTTCGCCCTCGATTCGAGGCGCAACGCCCGGAGGATGTGGGACCGGCTCGAGACCGTCGAGCTCGCCGGCCACCGGGTTCGCACGCTCCCCGTCGTCGACCTCCTGCTCTACCTCTGTTCGCACGGGGCGAAGCACAGGTGGGAGCGTCTCGAGTGGATCGCCGACGTCGCGGAGCTCCTTCGCTCGCACCCGGACCTGGACTGGGCGGCGAGCCGGCGGGAGGCTCAGGCGCTCGGGTGCGAGCGCGTGCTCGCCCTCGGGCTCCGGCTCGCGCACGAGCTCCTCGACGCGCCGTTGCCGGAGCACGTGCGGCGCGCCGTCATGTCGGACGACCATGTGGAACCCGCGTTCGAGGCGGCATGCGAGCAACTCTTCGGCGACCGCCACCGCTTCTCGCACAGCCTCGAAAAGCACCACTATCGGCACCACCTGAAAGAGCGCTGGCGCGACAAGCTCCGTCTCGGCCTCACCTACGCGCGCGTCCATCTCCGCGCCGCATTTCGCCCGAACGAGAGGGACAGGGCGTTGCTGCCGGTGCCGGGCTACCTCTCGTTTCTCCACTACGTCGCTCGGCCGTTCAGACTCGGGATGATCTATTCGGCCGTCCTGTTCAAATCCCTCTCGAGACAGAAGCGAACGGGCGGCGAGCATTCGGACGTCGGGTAGGGCGCGACGCGCCGCCGTCCGGTTCGAACCGGCCGCCGAGGGCGGCGGCCCATGCGGCCGCGTCCCGGCCGCGAAAGGCAGGAGGAGCCCATGAAGTCCGACCGCAGAGCTCCGTTCCTCGCGCGCTTCTACTTCGGCTCGGTCGCCTGGCTCGATCGGGCGCTCACGCTGGTGCACGCGACCTTCAGCGGCGTCTGGCTCGGACTGCTCGGTCGAGGAACGCTTCACGCGGCCGACCAGCTCTACTACGACCAGAAGCGCTCGATGTACTGCGACGAGAGCTACAACAAGCACGGGCTCAGGAACTGGGAGCGTCAGGCGATCGACGCCTACTTCGGCGGGTGCAGGTCGATTCTCGTCGCGGCCACGGGCGGCGGGCGGGAGGTCCTCGCGCTCCGGAATCTCGAGTTCGACGCCGACGGCTTCGAGTGCCACCCGGAGCTGTGCGCCGCGGCGAACCGACTCCTCGAGCGCGAAGGGCTCGAGCCCGACGTCCGGCTCGCGGAGCGCGACCGGTGCGTCGACGGGTCGCGCTCCTACGACGGCCTCGTCGTCGGGTGGGGCGCGTACATGCTGATCCAGGGGAGGCGGCGGCGAATCGAGTTCCTCGCCGGCATGCGCGAGCGGGCGGCCCCGGGCGCTCCGATCCTCCTGTCCTTCTTCTCGCGGTCGTGCGACGACAGGCGCCTGCGGATCGTCGCGGGCGTCGCGAACGCGCTACGGCGAATCGCCCGCAGAGAGCGGGTGGAGATCGGGGACGACTTGCGGCCGAACTACGTGCACGTCTTCACGCGCGACGAGATCGCCGCCGAGCTGCGGGAAGCCGGCTTCGATCTCGCGCACTTCGAGAGGTCTCCTTACGGGCATGCGGTCGGGATCGCGGCGGCGGTCGGCGAGCGAGACGCGCGCCGAGTTGCGGACGTTAGTGTGGGACTCCTCACGACGTATACGTGACACGGCGTCGCCCGCGGGTTGGGTCGCCTCACGGCCCGACCCGCGGTCATGGTCCTCACTGCGGCGTGAGGAGGAACGCGAAGAACTCCGGGCCCGTGTGCGCGGGGCGCGACGACATGCCCGTCGGCGTCGCGACGGCGCGGCCGGCGAGCGAGACCGTGACCGGGGCGCCGGTGTAGGTGCCGGTCAGGATCGGGGCGCCGAGCGGGTTCTGCAGGTCGTGGATTTCGAACCGCTGGCCCGCGACCAGGCCCGAGGAGGAGAGGTCGACCTGGACGGAGGAAGCGCCCGCCCAGTTGTAGACGACGATGTGGGCGCGGCCCGTCTCGTAGCGGTTCGGCCGCACGACGACGCGCGAGCCGGTGGGGCGGGAGCGCCTGTAGGTACTCGTCTGGTCCAGTCCCGTCTGCGACTTCCACGACGCGAAGGTGAGCGCTCGGGCGGGCGAGGCGGAGTACTGGAACGACTTGTAGTTGGTGGCCGCCGGGGTCGTGTCGTAGTAGCTGTTGCCGTCGATCTTGTATTGCGCGAGCGAGGAGCCGGCGGGGATGTTGAGGGAGATGAGCTTGGGGCCGGTCTTAGGGCCGTTGTTGAGCCAGAGCGTGTTGCCGGTGAAGGTGACCGAGCGCCAGTCCTTGACGAAGGCCAGCTTCTGCCCCCGGATCATCGTCGAGCCCGTGACGGAGACGTCCAGACAATCGGGAAAGTAATACCCGAGGTGAACGTTATTGGCGTCGCAGTCGACCGGGTAGTAGAAGTTCGAATCCGAGACCGAGATGTCGTCGGAGGGAAGGTGCGCCGAGCCCACGAGCAGGTTGCTGGCGCGGTACGCGGGGTCGTCGCGCAGGATGGCGGACGGGGAGCCGTTGTTGAAGGAGACGATGCCGTCAAATCGGTAGCCGCTCACCGCGCCGTTGACGCCGAACGCCTTCATCCCGGTCTCGAAGTTGTTGAACGACACCACGTCCTCGATCAGTTTCGTGCCGACGTTGTTCTGCGTGTAGATGCCGTGGCCGTGCCCCCTGTCGGGAGCGTTCCACCCGTTGTTGAAGGTGATGCAACCGTAGACTTCGGTCTCGACCGAGCTCTCCCACACGCTGAGCCCGTCGCCGAGGTCGTGCAGCGTCATGTTGATGAACTTCAGGTGATCCCCCAGCGCGTACACCGTCGCCGCCTCGCGCGGGACGGTCGTGGGGTCGGAGCCGTTCTGGGTCGTGGTGCGCGTGGGATGGGAGTCGGTGACTTCGATGCCCCAGTACCAGGTGTAGGAGCCGCGGACGGTCCACTTCCTGGCGTGGGAGGTGCCGATGTTCTGGTCGATGACGACGCGCTCGCCCGGGTAGGCGCGCACGACGATGGGCGCGGCGGCGGTGCCCGAGAGCGTGCTGACGAAGGCGCCCGTGTAGGTGCCGCCTCGGATCCAGATCGTCGCGCCCGGGCGCACCGCGCTCGGGTGCGAGAACGCCTTCGCGAGGCTCCAGGGCCTCTGCGCGCTCCCGTCGCCCGTCGACGTCCCGTCGACGGTCACGTAGAAGACGGTCGGGGTCGCGCCGAGCTTGTCGAAGCTGTCCTGCGCGAGCGCGACCGCGGATGAAGCGAACGTTAGAGTTGCGATGAGAAGGAGCGCCGCGTGGGCGCTCGGCGAGCCGAAAGCTCGCACCCTGCTATTTGTTTTGTTCGACTGTTCGAGTACACGTCTAGCGAGCATTCTTCCGATTCCTTTTTTTGCGCCTGGGGTTGCGAAAGAGTTGGCTTGGTTCGTTCGCGATGTCAGTACGAGGGGGGCGCTCGGAAGTCGAAAATCTCCCGACTCGCGCGGGCACACCGCGCGACGAGGACGACATGAATCGCGGGCGGAGGAACACGTGCTACGGATGGTTCAACCGCTCGTCGACGCCGGCGTCGTCTTCTTGTTGTGGATTACTTGGGAATTACTGCGGGAGCAGGCTATAGGCGATTCTCACGCTCGGGCCGTCAGGAATCTCGTGAGCGAAAAGGGGGCAGATTGTTCTCGAAAAGACGCGGGAGTATACGACGCCGGGAGGCCCGGTTCAATGGCACAATTGTGCCATTTTCGAGCGGCCGGCCGGCCGCCGGTACGGCCTATCGGCCTCCGGCGGGTACCGGCGTGAGGAGGAACGCGAAGAACTCCGGGCCCGTGTGCGCGGGGGCGGAGGAGAGTCCGGTCGGGATGACGACGATGCGGTTAGCGAGCGAGACCGTGACGGGGGCGCCGGTGTAGGTGCCGGTCAGGATCGGGGCGCCGAGCGGGTTCTGCAGGTCGTGGATTTCGAACCGCTGGCCCGCGACCAGGCCCGAGGAGGAGAGGTCGACCTGGACGGAGGAAGCGCCCGCCCAGTTGTAGACGACGATGTGGGCGCGGCCCGTCTCGTAGCGGTTCGGCCGCACGACGACGCGCGAGCCGGTGGGGCGGGAGCGCCTGTAGGTACTCGTCTGGTCCAGTCCCGTCTGCGACTTCCACGACGCGAAGGTGAGCGCTCGGGCGGGCGAGGCGGAGTACTGGAACGACTTGTAGTTGGTGGCCGCCGGGGTCGTGTCGTAGTAGCTGTTGCCGTCGATCTTGTATTGCGCGAGCGAGGAGCCGGCGGGGATGTTGAGGGAGATGAGCTTGGGGCCGGTCTTAGGGCCGTTGTTGAGCCAGAGCGTGTTGCCGGTGAAGGTGACCGAGCGCCAGTCCTTGACGAAGGCCAGCTTCTGCCCCCGGATCATCGTCGAGCCCGTGACGGAGACGTCCAGACAATCGGGAAAGTAATACCCGAGGTGAACGTTATTGGCGTCGCAGTCGACCGGGTAGTAGAAGTTCGAATCCGAGACCGAGATGTCGTCGGAGGGAAGGTGCGCCGAGCCCACGAGCAGGTTGCTGGCGCGGTACGCGGGGTCGTCGCGCAGGATGGCGGACGGGGAGCCGTTGTTGAAGGAGACGATGCCGTCAAATCGGTAGCCGCTCACCGCGCCGTTGACGCCGAACGCCTTCATCCCGGTCTCGAAGTTGTTGAACGACACCACGTCCTCGATCAGTTTCGTGCCGACGTTGTTCTGCGTGTAGATGCCGTGGCCGTGCCCCCTGTCGGGAGCGTTCCACCCGTTGTTGAAGGTGATGCAACCGTAGACTTCGGTCTCGACCGAGCTCTCCCACACGCTGAGCCCGTCGCCGAGGTCGTGCAGCGTCATGTTGATGAACTTCAGGTGATCCCCCAGCGCGTACACCGTCGCCGCCTCGCGCGGGACGGTCGTGGGGTCGGAGCCGTTCTGGGTCGTGGTGCGCGTGGGATGGGAGTCGGTGACTTCGATGCCCCAGTACCAGGTGTAGGAGCCGCGGACGGTCCACTTCCTGGCGTGGGAGGTGCCGATGTTCTGGTCGATGACGACGCGCTCGCCCGGGTAGGCGCGCACGACGATGGGCGCGGCGGCGGTGCCCGAGAGCGTGCTGACGAAGGCGCCCGTGTAGGTGCCGCCTCGGATCCAGATCGTCGCGCCCGGACGCACGGTCTTCGGTTGAGCGAAGGCCGTCGCCAGGTCCCACGGGCGCTCCGCGCTCCCGTCGCCCTGCGGCGTCCCGTCGACGGTCACGTAGAACCGGCGTTTCGACTTGTCGGCCGTGTCCTCGGGCGGGTTCCGCGCGACGTTCGTGGGGGCCGAACGCCCGGCTCTCGGGTCATGCTTGATCGAGCGCGCGTCGCGCGCGCCGCAGGCACTCGTCGCAATCATCGTCGCCGCGAACAGCACGGCGACACGGGTCGCAGTCTTCGCACACATGATTGCCCCCCTGCGCGAACCTCACCCCGGCGGCTTCGCGAGGCCGTGGCGGTACGCGAAGATGACCAACTCGAGTCGGTCGGAGATCCCGAGCTTGCTGAAGATCGACGTGAGGTGATGGCGTACGGTCGTGTTGCTGATGAAGAGTCGGTCGGCGATCTGCTTGTTCCTGAGACCCTCGCACACGAGCGACACGACCTCGCGCTCTCTCGGCGTGAGCGTGGCGATCCGCTCGGCGTTCGGGTCCACCTGCTTGGCGTTCTTCTGCTGCAGAACGTCGACGATCACGTCGTTCATCAGCCCGCGGTCGAACCACACCTCGCCGGCGTAGACGCGCTCCACCGCCTTGATCAGGACGTCGGCGGCGTGCTCCTTCTGCACGAGTCCCTTCGCCCCGCGACAGACGCACTGCTGGTGGAGTCGCGGGTCGCGGACCCCCGTGAGGACGAGGACGCGCGTCCCCTCGCTGCGCGCCTCGATCTCCTCTATAAGGTCGAGCCCGCTCTCCCCGTTGAGGTCCAGGTCCAGGAGGACGATGTCCGGCCGCTCCCGCTCGACGAGCGGAAGCAACTCGGCCGCGCTGCGCGCCTCGCCGACGACGGCGAAGTCCGAACGGCTGTCGAGAAGCAGGCGGAGGGCCTCTCGAAACAGTTTGTGGTCGTCGACGATGACGATCCGAATCGTCGCGGGCTCGTCTCGGAGGTTCGAGCTACTCATCGTATGGCCTTCTTTCGGCCGACTAGAGAGGTATGCAGATACGTACACACGTTGCTCCGTCTCTGCCGCAGTCGACGTGAACTCGTCCACCGAGCGCGGCGGTTCGCTCGCTGATCGAGCGCGGCCTGAACGCCGTCGCGCGATTCGCCGGCGACTCGTTCTCGATCTCGAGACTGAAGACGTTCCTCGCGCCGCTCATCCGGACGCGAGCCCACGGCGACCGCGTGTGCCTGCGGACGTTGCTGAGCCCCTCGGCGATCAGCTGGAACGCCTCGGCCGCGAAACTTCCGCTGAGGGTGAGGTCGCCCTCGACCTTCACCTCGACCGCGATTCCCGTGGCGCTGCTGTACTTCTCGACGAACCGGTCGACCGTCGAGCGGAACGCCGTACAGCGCCCGCCGGAGCTGCGCAGCCGCTCGACGTACCCCCGCATGTCGCCGATCTCCATCTCGGTGAGATGGATCAGCCTCGTGACGTCGGCCGAAACGCCGCCGCCGTCCGTCTCGAGCTTCGCCCGGACCGCCGTGAGTCCTATCTGCAGCCCGATGAAGGACTGTATCGTCGTGTCGTGGAGGTCGCGCGCGATACGGGCGCGCTCCTTCGCGGCGACCGCGAGGCCGAGTCGGTCGGAGCCGCGAACGTCGTCGAGGACGCTCGCGAGGTGGCCCGCCGCCCGGACGAGCATGGGGACCTCCGCGTCGAGCCGGCGCGGCCGCGTCCAGACGAGGTAGACCCTTCCGGGCGCTCCGAAGTCCGAGGGGATCGGGGCGCTGAGAATGGCCGACGCGTCGAGCAGGCTCGCGACCGGCTCGATGTCGTAGCCGGCTCGCGCCTCGGTCCGCAATCTGCACGGGTCGACGACGAGGGTCTCGGAGCGCTTCGTGCTTCCGAGCCACGAGGTCGTCGGCCCGTAGACCAGGATCCGCGTGCCCGCCGAGGAAAGCAGCCTCTCGGCGAGCGCGGGCTCGAGATCCTCGTATACCGCCGACCGAGGGCCCGTCGCCGCGCGTCCTCGGCGGCAGATCCCATGATAGGTGCCCGTCGACTCCGGGAGCACGAGCACACAACCGTCCGCGTCGAAAAGGCGCCGCATGCTCTCCGCCGCGTGTCTGGTCCTTCGCTCCTCGTCCTGGCGGAACCTCGAGGTTTCGCTCAGGTCGCTCAGGAACGCCGCCATGCGAGCGCGCCTCGACGCGGCGTCGGCCCACCGCGCCAGGGCGGTGCCGAGCGCGGCCACGGCGACGGCGCCGGCGAGAATCTCCGCGGTAGGAACGGCGAAGGGCGCCGGCTGGAAGGCGATGCGCAGGAGCGACGCGGTCGCGGTGAACGCGACGACCGCCTCTCCCGTCTTCGCTCCCTCGGCCGCGGATATCACGGCGGTGGCGAACAGGAGGCCGCACAGGAAGGTGCCGTCCAGGGGGCCGTTCGCGACGACGAGCGACGCGTAGACGAGGACGTCCAGCGCCGGGAGGTTCGCGTTGAGTCTGCTCTCTGCGGCCGGATCGCGCCGGGTAGCCACGAAGGCGACGGCGCAGACTCCGACGTACACCCCGACGAGGACGAGCTCGAGCTCGAGGCCGAGACTCGGCCTCACGCCGAGGGACGACCAGAGCGTGGCGAGCGAGAGAAGGAAGCGAAGCGCGGCGACGCGGCGGTCGTTCGCGGGCTGGCCGCCGAGGACGGGGAACGCGTCGTCGAGGCGGGCGGCCCCATGGCCGATGTGCGTTCGCACCGGGTGCAGCGGACGTAAAAGGATCCGCAGCTTTCCCAGCGCGGTCTGGTTCGACGCGCGAGACGGCGCGTACGGGCTGTGGGGGGAATTGACTTGGTGCATCAGGGTGGACACTCCCCGTTCGAGGTTGTGCGCGTTCGTCCTCGTCTAGTCCGGGTGAGGAGAGCGCGGGGGTAGGAGGCTTCGGATGCGAAGACGAAGACCCATCGAATTCGACGGACCGGCGCGTCGAGGGAAAACGCGCATGCGGCGGGACGGTGTGCCGTACCCACGACCCCTC
>JADMIO010848963.1_pt1 | contig 35292 bp, 28 predicted proteins | sample 8958161 | NCBI WGS metagenome assembly JADMIO01 (sample SAMN16585339, study PRJNA669376) | soil metagenome | isolation source: Crop rotation soil | place: USA: Cullars Rotation, Alabama | collected 2011
GCCGCGACTTCAAGTCACGTGAATTCCAAGCTTCGGATCCCACTGTGCTGGAAAGGGTGTTCGCCAATGTCCGCGCCGTGCTCGAAGCCTCCGGCGCAGGCTGGGACGACCTCGTCGACGTGACCGTCTACCTCACCGACATGGCCCGCGACTTCAAGGCCTACAACGCCGTCTGGGCCGAATACTTCCCCGATCCCGCGCGTGCGCCCTGCCGCACCACGCTCGGCATCACCGCCCTGCCCACGCCGATCGCGATCGAGCTCAAGTGCGTGGCCGCGATCCGGGCCTCGTGACCATGCGGGACGACGCATCCCCGCGTGTTGTCATCCTGCGTGTTGTCATCCTGAGCGCAGCGAAGGATCTCGAAGTTGCCTTGTCTTCGACTTACAGATCCTTCGCTGCGCTCAGGCCTTGAATTATCCGCATCCTCTTAGGACTTTCCATGCTGACGCCCGCCTTCAATTTCCAGCAGTGGATCGACGAGCACCGCCACCTGCTCAAGCCGCCGGTCGGCAACAAGTGCATCGTCAACGGCGATTTCATGGTGATGGTCGTCGGCGGCCCCAACGAGCGCACCGACTACCACGTCGACGAGGGTCCGGAGTTCTTCCACCAGATCGAGGGCGAGATGATCCTGCGCGTGCAGGAGGACGGAAAAGTCCGCGACATCCCGATCAAGGCCGGCGAGATCTTCTACCTCCCCCCGCGCGTGCCGCACTCGCCGCAGCGCATGGACGGCGGCGTCGGCCTGGTGATCGAGCGCAAGCGCCTGCCCGACGAGCTCGACGGCCTGCAGTGGTATTGCCTGTCCTGCAACCACAAGATCTACGAGGAATATTTCCACCTGCGCGATGTCGAGCAGGACTTCCCGCCGGTGTTCGACCATTTCTACCGCAGCGTCCAGCACCGCACCTGCGCGAGCTGCGGCGCCCTGCATCCGCGGCCAGCGCGGTTCGAGGACATTCCCGAACGCGACCCCACCTGATTGGCGTAGCACGGCGGCAGTTGGGCTCCGGTAGAATCGCCGCATGCTCAAGATCGACGTCCACGCCCATATCCTCCCGCGCGACTGGCCGGACCTGGCGGCCAAGTACGGCGACGACCGCTTCGCGGTGATTCACCACACCGCCGACGGCCGCCATCGCATCTACAAGGATGGCAAGTTCTTCCGCGAAGTCTTCCCCAAGACCTGGGACGCCGAGTTGCGCGTGGCGGACTACGAGCGCTTCGGCGTGCAGGTGCAGGTGATCAGCACGGTGCCGGTGATGTTCAGCTACTGGGCCAAGCCGCACCACGCGCTCGAACTGCACCAGTCGCTCAACGACCACACCGCCTCGATCTGCCGCGCCCATCCGCGCCACTACGCCGGCATTGGCACGGTGCCCCTGCAGTCGCCGCGGCTGGCGATCCAGGAACTCGAGCGCTGCATGGACCAGCTCGACCTGCAGGGCGTGCAGATCGGCAGCCACGTCAACGACTGGAACCTCGACGCGCCCGAGCTGTTCGATTTCTTCCGCGCCGCCAGCGAACTGGGCGCGGCGATCCTCGTGCACCCCTGGGACATGATGGGCAAGGACTCCATGCCCAAGTACTGGCTGCCGTGGCTCGTGGGCATGCCCGCCGAACAGGCGCGCGCGGCCTGCTGCCTGATCTTCGGCGGCGTGCTCGAGCGCCTGCCCAAGCTCAAGGTCTGCTTCGCGCACGGCGGCGGCAGTTTCCCCTATACGATCGGGCGCATCGAACACGGCTTCAGGATGCGGCCGGACCTCGTCGCGACCGACAACCCGCGCAATCCGCGCGATTACCTTGATCGCGTCTACTTCGACTCCTGGGTCGCGGACGACCGCGCCCTGCGCTATCTCATCGACACCGTCGGCATCGACCGCGTGATGATGGGCACCGACTATCCCTTCCCGCTCGGCGAGCAGGAACCGGGCAGCTACATCGACGGACTCGGCCTTGACACCAAGGGCCAATCGCGCCTCTACCACGGCACCGCGCTGGAATGGCTGGGGCTGCCCGCTTCGCGCTTTGGAACGGACGCATGAGCACTCCCCATTTCGCCCTCGCGGCTTCCGAAGCCGACGCGCGCGCGCGCGACGCCGCCGATCCGCTGCGCGGCTTTCGCGACGAATTCCTGATCCCGCCAGCGACAGATCCTTCCCTCGGGGAGGACCACCAGCTCTACTTTGCCGGCAACTCGCTCGGCCTGCAGCCGCGCGGCGTCCAGATCGCGGTGATGTCGGAGTTGGAAGACTGGGCAAGGCTCGGCGTGGAGGCGCATTTCCACGGCCGCCATCCGTGGATGCCCTACCACGAGGAAGTGCGCGGGCACCTGGCCGAGATCGCCGGCGCAATGCCGTCGGAAGTGGTCGCGATGAACTCGCTGACCGCGAACCTGCACCTGATGATGGTGAGCTTCTACCGGCCTACCGCCGAGCGCAACGCAATCCTGATCGAGGCCGGCAGCTTCCCGTCCGACCATCACGCGGTTGAGTCGCAGATCCGCTTCCACGGCTTCGATCCTGCGACCTCGCTGATCGAGATCGAAGGCGATCCCGACACCGGACTGATCGGCATCGAACGCATCGAACGCATGCTGGCCGAGCACGGTTCGCGCATCGCCCTGGTGCTTTGGCCGGGCGTGCAATACCGCACCGGCGAAGTGTTCGACCTGAAGGCCATCGCGAGGCTCGCGCACGCGCAGGGCTGCATCGCCGGCTTCGACCTCGCCCACTCCGCGGGCAACGTGCCCCTGGCGCTGCACGACGCCGACGCCGACTTCGCCGCCTGGTGCAGTTACAAGTACCTCAACTCCGGACCGGGCGCGGTCGCCGGCTGCTTCGTGCACGAACGCCACGCGCGCACCGACCGGCCACGCTTCGCCGGCTGGTGGGGACACGACCAGAAGACGCGCTTCCGCATGGGCCCGGAGTTCGTGCCCACCGCCGGCGCTGATGGGTGGCAGCTCAGCAATCCGCCGATCATGGCGCTGGCGCCGCTGCGCGCCTCTCTGGATGTCTTCCACCGCGCCGGCATGGACCGCCTGCGCAGGAAGTCGTTCGAACTGACGGCTTACCTGGAAGCGCTGATCCGCACGCGCCTGCAGGGCACCCTCGACATCGTCACGCCTTCCGAGCGCGAGCGCCGCGGCTGCCAGCTCAGCTTGCGCGTCGCCGGCGGACGCGCTCGCGGGCGCGCGCTGTTCGAGCACCTGCTCGCCCGCGGCATTGTCGGCGACTGGCGCGAGCCGGACGTGATCCGCGTCGCGCCGACGCCGCTGTACAACCGCTTCATCGATGCGTGGAAGCTGGTCGAAGCGATCGGGGCGTGGCGCGATGCGGCCTGACCCCGGCAAGACCCTCACCATCGCCGGCGCCGGCCTGGCTGGCGCCCTGCTCGCGACGCTGCTGGCACGCGCGGGATGGAAGGTCGAAGTATTCGAGAAGCGCGCCGACCCGCGCCACGTCGGCTACGAGGGTGGCCGCTCGATCAACCTCGCGTTGGCCGAGCGTGGACTGCACGCGCTTCGGCAGGCGGGGCTGCACGAAGCGGTGCTCGCGCAGGCGGTGATGATGCGCGGCCGCATGGTGCATTTCGTCGACGGCCATACCGACCTGCAGCGCTACGGCAAGGACGACAGCGAGGTGATCTGGTCGGTCCACCGCGGCCGGCTGAACCTGCTCCTGCTCGACGCGGCCGAGAAGGCCGGCGCGAAGCTGCACTTCCACGCACGCCTGGACCGCGCGGACTTCGATGCGAAGACGGCGCGCTTCGTCGACGACCGCGACGGCAGCATCCTCGACCACGCTTTCGACGTGCTGATCGGCGCCGACGGCGCCGGCTCGGCCCTCCGTGGCGCGATCCATGCGACGAACCCGCTGGGCGAGCGCTTCGAATCGCTGGGCCACGGCTACAAGGAACTGGAGATCCCGCCAGCGACGGACGGCGGCTTCCGCATCGAACCCAATGCGCTGCACATCTGGCCGCGCGGCCGCTACATGTGCATCGCCCTGCCGAACACCGAACGCACCTTCACCGTCACCCTGTTCCTGCCGCAACACGCGACCGATGGCGCGCCGGGTTTCGATGCGCTGCCGGACACCGCCGCCGCGCACGCGATGTTCGCGCGCGACTTCGCCGATGCGCTGGCCCTGGTCCCCGACTTCGACGCCGACTGGTCGGCGAACCCGGTCGGCCTGCTGGCGACGCTCTACCTCGACCGCTGGCACCTCGACGGCCGCGCGGTCCTTCTCGGCGACGCCGCGCACGCGATGGTGCCCTTCCACGGCCAGGGCATGAACTGCGCTTTCGAGGACTGCGTGGCGCTCGCTCGGCACATCAAGGCAGCCGACGATTTCGCCGCCGCCTTCGCCGCCTTCGAGGCCGAGCGCCTGCCGAACGCCCGCGCGATCCAGCAGATGGCGCTGGAGAACTACCTGGAGATGCGCGACCGCGTCGACGATGCCGACTACCTGCTGCAACGCGACCTCGAGCGCCTGCTCGCGCAGCGGCATCCGGAGCGCTTCGTGCCTCGCTACGCGATGGTGACGTTCCGGCGGGTGCCTTACGCGACCGCCTTCGAGCGAGGCCGCATCCAGCGCGAGCTGCTGGTCGAGGCGACGCGAGGCTGCTCGCGGATCGGCGACGTCGACCTCGACGCGGCGGATGCGATGGTGATGGCGCGGCTTTCGCCGCTGGAAGAGGGTCTCTGAGAGGCCGATCGGACTGGCGCGGCTGCATCGTCAGGTTCTTCGAAGAACGAAGCGTCGCACGCCCCCGGACTTCGTGACGATCAGGAGCAATACCGTTGAGCTTCTTCTGGTACGACCTCGAAACCTTCGGCCAGGACCCGCGCCGAACCCGCATCGCCCAGTTCGCCGGCCTACGCACGGACGACGAGCTCAATCCCGTCGGCGAGCCGGTGGTGATGTACTGCAGGCCGGCCGACGACCTCCTGCCCTCGCCCGAGGCCACCCTCGTCACCGGCATCACCCCCCAGCAGGCCTCACGCGCAGGCCTGCGCGAAGCCGAGTTCCTCGGCCACGTGATGGACGAGCTGTCGCTGCCGAAGACCTGCACGGTCGGCTACAACTCGCTGCGCTTCGACGACGAATTCATCCGCCATGCCGCCTGGCGCAACTTCCACGATCCGTACGAGCGCGAGTGGCGCAACGGCAACTCGCGCTGGGACCTGCTCGACGTGATGCGGCTGGCGCAGGCGCTGCGACCGGACGGCATCACGTGGCCGAAGCGCGAGGACGGCGCGCCCAGCTTCAAGCTCACCGACCTGTCCGCCGCCAACGGCATCGGCCACGAGCACGCGCACGAAGCGTTGTCGGACGTGCGCGCCCTGGTCGAGCTGGCACGCCGCCTCAGGGGCGCCCAACCGCGACTGTTCGATTACGCGCTGAAGCTGCGCGACAAGCGCGTCGCCGGCGGACTGCTCGACGTCGCCGCAATGAAGCCCGTCCTGCACATCTCCGGCAAGTACCCCGCGGCGCGCAACAATGCCGCCCTGGTCGCGCCGATCTGCCGGCACCCGCAGTTCGAAAACCGCGTGATCGCCTTCGACCTCGACGCCGATCCGCAGGCCCTGCTCGACATGGATCCTAGCGACATCGCCGACCGCCTCTACACGCCGGCCGCCGACCTGCCCGAAGGCGAAGCGCGGATCCCGCTGAAGGAGATCCACCTCAACCGCTGCCCGATGCTGGTCGCGTTCGAAAGCCTGCGCGCACCGGACTTCGAACGCCTGCGGATCGACCCGATGCCCGCCCTGCGTCGCCACGAGACCCTGCATGCCTCGGCGGAGGTCGCCGAGAAGGTGCGGCAGGTCTACGCGCGACCGCGCGACCGGCGCGCCGTCGACGCCGATGCCGCCCTCTACGATGGCTTCCTGCCCGATGCGGACCGGCGCCTGTTCCCGCAGCTGCGCGCGGCCGCGCCGGAGGCTATGCAGGCGTTCGCCGCACGGTTCCAGGATCCGCGCCTGGCCGAGGTCGTGTTCCGCTACCAGGCCCGCAACTGGCCGGAAACACTCGACGTGAAGCAGCGCGAGCGCTGGGATGCCTATCGCCATGCGCGCCTGGACAGCGACGTCGGCCTCTCCGAGGATTCGTTCGAAACCCACGCAGCGAGGATCGCGGCCCTGCGTTTCGCCCACGCCGGCGACGGCCGCGCCCAGGTCCTGCTCGATGCGCTGGACGACTGGCGCAGTACCATCATGGCCGGCCTCCGCTGACCCGCCTCCATCGAACCGGTCCATCATGGCGACCTACTTCACCGACAAGACCTTCCGCTTCCAGCGCGCGCTGGCGAAGAACAACAACCGCACGTGGTTCAACGACCACAAGGCCGACTTCGACGAGCACCTGCGGCAGCCTTTCCTGCGGCTGATCACCGACCTGCAGGGGCCGCTGGCGGCGATCAGCCTGCGCTTCCGCGCCGATCCGAAGCCGTCCGGCGGCTCGCTGTTCCGCATCCACCGCGACACCCGTTTCGCCAACGACAAGACGCCGTACAAGACCTGGGCCGGCGCGCGTTTCTACCACGAGCGCACGAAGATCGCCTCCACCGATGCGACGCTTCAGCGTCCCGGCCATGGCATAGAGGCTCCGTCGTTCTATTTGCACATCGCGCCCGGCGACTGCTTCATCGGCGGTGGTCTTTGGCACCCGGAAGCTCCGACCCAGCGCCGCATCCGCGACTTCATCATCGAGAATCCGGAAAGCTGGAAGAAGGCCGTGCGCTCGCCATCCTTCCGCAGGAAGTTCAAGCTGCACGAAGAGTCGCTCGCGCGCGCACCGCGCGGCTATCCGGCCGACCACGAGCTGATCGCCGACCTCAAGCTCAAGAACTACGTCGCGATGGCCGCGCTCGACGACGACACCGTCACCGGGCCGCGACTGCTGAAGGCGGTGGCCGAGGGGATGCGCGGTTGCGCGCCGCTGATCGACTACCTGTGCGCCGCGCTCGACCTCGAGTTCTGATGCCCCGCGTGCGCCGCCTGGCACGGCAATGACCCCGCGCCAGCGCTTCGCGTTCGCGCAGTTCTACTTCTGGTACTACGCCGCGATCGGCGCGTACTCGCCCTATGTCGGGCGCTGGGTGGTGGCGCTGGGGCATGGCGGCGGGATGGCCGGTGCGATGATCGGCCTGTGGTATGCCTCGCGCGTCGTCGGACCGCCGGCGTGGACCGCCGCGACTTCGCGCAGTGCGCGTCCCGGCCTGTGGCTGGTGTACGGCTGCGCGCTGGCACTGGGGTGTTTCGCCTGCTTCACTTTCACCACCTCGACGCTGCCGCTGCTGGCTGTGATGGCGGTGTTCGGCCTGTTCTACAACGCCATGCTGCCGCAGTTCGAGGCGATGACGCTGACCGCTCTCGGGCCGGACAGCCACGACTACGGCCGCATCCGCCTGTGGGGATCGCTGGGCTTCCTGGTCGTCGCGGGAAGCTACGGCTGGCTGCTGGACCGGCTCGGCGACACCGCCTTCCCGTGGCTCTGCCTGCCGTTATTGGTGGCCGCCCTGCTCGCCGCCTGGCCGCATCGGGACGACAAGCCGCCGGCGCACGTCGACACCGTCGCCGACGCAGGACACCTGTGGAAGCGCCCCGGCGTGCGCCGCTTCCTGCTGATGGCGATGCTCGCGCAGGCGGGATTCGGCACGTTCTACGTGTTCTACACCCTGCACCTGCAGGCCCACCACCACGATGGACTGCACGTGGGTATCCTCTGGGCGATCGGCGTGCTGGCCGAGATCGTGATGTTCTGGTTCGTGCCCGGCGTGATCGCCCGCCTCGGCGCGCCGCGCCTGCTCAGCGCCTGCCTGGCGATCGGCGCCGTGCGCTGGGCCGTGACCGCGCTGGGCGCCGACTCGTTCGCCCTGATGGCCGCCGCCCAACTCACCCATGCCTTCAGCTTCGCGGTGTTCCAGGCCTGCCTGATGCGGATGATGGTCGTCTACTTCCCTGGCGCGCGCGCGGCAGCCGGCCAGAGCCTGCTGTACGGGTTCAGCTCGGGATTCGGCGGCGTGCTCGGCGCGGCGGTCGCGGCGGTGCTATGGCACTTCGGACGCGGCGAATGGGCCTTCCTCGGCGGCAGCGCGCTCACGGCGCTGGCATGGGCGATCCACGCGCTGCGGCGGGATCCGGCGAAAGCGACCCCGTGACTCGGCAATCCGTCGTGGATCAACCTCCTTCGTCTGCGCCGCGCGATGCCATGCATCGCGCGGCTGGATGGACTGGAGTCCCGTCCGATCAGTTGCCGGTCGACACGAATGCGACGTGCACGTTCGCGGTGGCGGTACCGCCGAAGCCGTCCGAGATCGTGTAGCTGAACCCGGCGTTGCGCGCCGAAGCGCTTGCCGGCGTGAACAGGATCTTGTTGCCCTGGATCGCTACCGCGCCCTGCTTGGGTTGCGTGGCCGAGATGATCGACAGTACCTGTCCGTCCTGATCGCTGTCGTTGGCCAGCACGTCCAGCAGCACCGGTGCCGGGGCCTGGTTCAGCAGGAGGGTGTCGTCCGCCGCCACCGGCGAGTGGTTCACCGACGGCGTCACCTGGACGGTGATCTTTGCGTTGGCCACGGCTCGGCTGTAGTGCGCCTGGTAGGTGAAGGTCTCGGTACCACTGAAGTTGAAATCAGGGGTATAGGTGACCATATTGCCGGCCACCGTGACCGTCCCATGCGCGGGCTTCACGGGAACACCGAAGGTGAAGGCGCCGGAAATTCCCAGCGAGGCCGACACCGGGATGTCCACGGGCTTCCCGCCCACCGCGCTGGCTGAGACGTCCGTGGCCGCGAGCGGAGCGTACATCCGGAAAATGCGCACGCCATTGCCGACATTGACCATCAACAGCGAGCCGTCGCGCGACACTCTTGTGTGTCCGGGGTTGAAGGTCCGGAAGGCGAAATCACCCGGGTCGTTGAAAACCGTTCCGAAATCCAGCGTCCCCTTCTGGGTTGCGGTGGTCATGTCGAAGATGCGGACCTCCGACGTGTTCACCCACGGGAAATACGCCAGTGCCTTCACCGGGTGGTAGGCGCCGCCGACCGGGAATCCGGTCTCCGTGCCCTCCCATCGCACGACATTCTGGCGCGCCGCATTGAAAACCTGCGCGCCGCCGCTGAACTGGACGTAGAACTGGCTGCCGTTCGCGTTCGTTCCGACGTCGTAATTGAACCCCTGCGTGCCTAAACCCGGGCCGAAGTGACCGGTCGCCACGTTGTAGGTTCCCCATTCACCGCCGGACGAGTTGGCTTCGGCAAACGTGATGATGCTGCCGTCGCCGCTGGTCGACAGCGTGGTGTTCTGCTCGGGGCTGCGCACGATCGTCCACTGCCCCGTCGATGCCTGCAGGCGCCGCATCGGCACCCACGAGCTGCCGTCGAAACTTTCGGTTTCCAGCAGGTCGCCATTGGCGCCGTACGCGACCGCGAAAGTGCCCGCTTCGAAAGACATCCCATTGAAGATCTGCAGGTTGTCGACAGCGGTGTCGGCATCGACGAGGTGCAGCCTGAGCCGGCTGCCATTGTGGAACTGGTCGGCAATGGCCAGCGTCGACTCGTCCGGCGACAGATCGAGGCCCATCAGGCTCCCACCCACCTTGATCGGTGCCAGGAACTTGCCCGTGCCGACGTCGTAGCGCAGCACCTGCCCGCCATTGGTCACGTAGACGATGCCGCGCTGTTCGTCGTAGGCCATGTCCTTGGCGTTGCTGGCCGGGATCAGGGTGCCAACGGCGCCGGCCTGGGCGTGGCCGGCGCACAGCGAAGCGGCGACGAGGGCGCCGAGGAGATGGAAACGCATGGGTTTGCTCCGGAGGGAAGAATGACTCAAGGAATATGTTAACAGGGAGGATTTCGTGGGCTTGCCGGCCCGGCAGGACAACTCAGTGCCGGAATGGCACGTGCGTGCGCGAGGATCATGCAGCCCACGTCATAACCTTGCGCGCAAAAGGACGGCGGACACGATCAACGGTTTGTACAGGCAGACTCAGGGACTGCTCCCGTACCCGCCACGGCGGACGATCGCCTGAGTGCGCCGCCGGCCACTCCCTATTCGTTCGCCACCCCGTGCGGCACGTGCCCCGCGGCGACGTGCTGGCGCGCGTTGTCGACGTTGTGCTGGGAGTCGTCGAAGAAGATGTCGGCACCGAAGGCGCGCAGGAAGGGGCCCTTGTCCCGGCCGCCGAGGAACAGCGCCTCGTCCAGGCGCACGCCCCACTCGCGCAGGGTCAGGATCACGCGTTTGTGGGCGGGCGCCGAGCGGGCGGTGACGAGCGCGGTGCGTATCGGCGAGTCGTCGGCCGGGAAGGCCTGCTGCAGGCGGTGCAGCGCGGCGAGGAAACCCTTGAACGGGCCGCCCGACATCGGCGTGTGAGCCAGCTCGGCCTCGTTGCGCGAGAACGCGTCCAGGCCCTGTTCGGTGGCGATCCGCTGCGACTCGTCGCCGAAGATCACGGCGTCGCCGTCGAACGCGATCCGCAGCTGCCGGTGCTGCGGGGCTTGCGAAGCGGCGTCGCCCGTTTCGCCCTCGCCCGAGGGCAGGATCGTCGCCGCCGCGATCCCGCGTTCGAGCGCGCGCCGCACCGATTCGGGGTTCGCGGACAGGAACAGCTGGGCTCCGAACGGCTCGATGTAGGGATCGGTCGGCTCACCCGCGGTGAACACCGCGCGCACGATCCCGAGCCGGTAGTGCTCGATCGAGTTGAAGATGCGCAGGCCGGTGTCGCTGGAATTGCGCGAGAGCAGCACGACCTCGGTGCGCGGGGCGTCCGCGGGCGCGCCGGCGTTGAGCGCGGCAAGCTTGCGCACCAGGCCGAAGGCGATGCCCGGCCGCAGGACCTCGTTCTCCCGCGTGCGCTGGAAGTCGGCGTAGGCGCGCACGCCGTCGCGCTCGAATACCGCGTGGCTGTCCTCGAGTTCGAACAGGGCGCGGGCGGTGATGGCGACGACCAGGCGGTCGGGCGATTCGGTGTCCATGGCCACAGTATCGACGACGGCGTCCCGCCAGACGAGACGATGGGGGGCCGGAAGCCGGTCGTCGGCCATACCGCGCCGCACGGCGGCCAATCTCGAGAGCACAGGAATTCCTAACACGCCCGTTGCTAGTGAAATCGTTTGCTTGCCTGGCTCGGCACCCGCCGCGCAAGGCGGCTTTCAGTGCAGGGGGCGACGATGCCGGTAACCGGTTACGACGCGACGACAGGGATGCAGCTGGCACGCGAGGGCCGGTTCGCCGAGGCCCTCCCCCATCTCGATCGCGCCAACCGCGCGGCACCCACCGACGTGCCGGTGCTGAATGCCGTCGCCAACCTGCTGGTCCTCGCCGGCCATGGCGACGACGCCGACGAGCGTTACCGGATCGCCGCCGACGCGCTGCCACGGGACCTGAGCCTGCTGTGCGGCTGGGCGCGGGTGAGCCTGATGACCAGTCGAAGCGAACAGGCGATCAGCCTGTTCAAGCGGGCGCTGGCGGTGGAGCGTCGCTACGCCAACCCCGGTGGCTGGCTGGAAAGCATCCTGCACGAGGTGGCCGACCCGGACACCGCCTGCGGCGTCGTCCAGGCGCTCGTCGAGGACCATCCCCAGCATGCCGGCCTGCATGCCATCCACGCGAAGATGTTCAAGGCCAACGAGCGCCTGCAGGAAGCACAGGCGGCGTTCGAGGCGTACCACGCCCTGTGCCCGCGCGACACCTGGGTGCGCATCGAACTCGGCGGCCTGGCGGCGGGCCGCGGGGATCGGGAAACAGCCACCGCCCATTTCCGCGCCGTGCTCGCCAGGGAGCCGGTCAATCCCGATGCGCTCTGGGGCCTGGCGGAACTGAACGGCTGGCGGCTTGAAGCCCCGCAGCTGGCGGCCGTCAGGCACGCGATCGAGGCCAAGCCTGCGATCCCCGCCCTGGCCCGCCTGCACGAGATCCTCGCCAGGCACTTTGACCGCGCCGGTGAATATCCCGCGGCCTGGCGCCACGCGGCGCGCACCAATGCGCTGGCCATCAAGGCGACGCCGATGGCCCGGCGCTACGATGCCAGGCTGCACGAAAGCCGCATCGACCTCCTGCTGCACCACTACGGCCGGCCCCTGTTCCAGCGTCTGCGCGGCGCCGGCAACCCGGATCGTAGGCCGGTGTTCGTGGTGGGCCTGCCGCGTTCGGGCACGACCCTGCTGGAACGCATGCTCGCCTCGCACCCGCGCATCGCCGGGGTAGGCGAACAGCAGTTCGCCGAATCCGGCTGGAAGCGCGCACTGCAGGCCAGCGGGCAGTCTCACGAGGCCCTCTCCGCCGCAGCCGTGGACGAGGCAGCCGCCTGGCACCTGCGCAGGCTCGAGCAGCGCATCCATCACCTCGGGCTGCCCGCCGATGCCGACCGCATCGTCGACAAGATGCCGGACAACTACCTGATGGCGGGCTGGCTGGCCATGGCCTTTCCCCGCGCGACGATCCTCCATGTCCAGCGAGACCCGCGCGACGTCGCCATCTCCTGCTGGTTTGCGCAGTTTGCGAGCGATTCGCAGTGGATCAATGAAATGCGCCATATCGCGCACCGCATCGAGCAGCACCGGCGGCTGATGCGGCACTGGCGCGCCACGATCGGCGCGCACCTGGTCGAGGTGCGCTACGAGGACCTGATCGCTGATCCCGAGGCTGAGCTCCGGCGGGCGCTGGCGGCAATGGGCATGGAATGGCATCCCGACGTCCTCGCCTCCAATGAGCGCAAGGGCTACGTCGGCAGCGTGAGCCGGCAGCAGGTCCGCGAACCAGTCCACACCCGCAGCCTCGCGCGCTGGCGCAACTATGCGGTCGCCCTGGAACCCATCCTTGGCCGCCTCGACGCGGTCGCCATCGAGGACGCGATCGACCTGCGCGGCATGGCGCACGACGTCGAGGACGAGTCGGTCGTCGAAGGCAGCTGATGCCGCGCCAGGGACGCATTCGCGTCCGAACGTTCAGTCCGGATAGCCGTGGTGCACCTCGACGAGTTCGGGCGCCTCGGACATCGATCGCGGCGTGACCATCTCGCGCTCCAGCGGCGGCTTGCCGCCCTCGTAGGCCTCGATCGTGCGGCGATAAGGTTGCCAGTTCAGGTCGCCCAGCCGCTGCAGTTTGCCGAGGTGGATGCCGGACGCGTCGAGCATCGCCTTGTAGATCAGTTCGGAGCAGTAGATGTGCGCGTCGTCCATGTCGTACTTGTAGTCGTACGGCCGCCCGAGATAGGCCGCGCTCCGCTGCATCATGGCGGGGACGTACTGCTGGTACTCCGGGCGCAACCGGAAGACGTCGAAGGCATGGTGGAAACGCCCGCGCGCTTCCCACGCGGCGAGCGGCGTGTCGTGCACGTCGCCGACGGCTTCCCTGACATACCAGCCGTCCTGCCTGTGGAAGACGATGCCTACGTGCGAATAGTGCGATCCGGAAATGCCTTCGATCGCCTTCACCAGATCGCCCTTCGGCAGCGACTGGAAGACCAGGTCCCCTTCCATCGGGACATAGGAATCCGCGGACGGCGTCGCGCCCGTGGACGAAAGCAGCAGGATCAATGCCGCGGACCACGAGAACATCGTTGCCGCCTCCGTGCCGTCAGCTCACGAACTGCTCGGCGATGATGCGTTCCTCGAGGTTGTGCTCGGGATCGAACAGCAGGGTCACCGCGTGCGCCTTCGACTCGCGCACGGTGACCTCGACCACGTCGCGGACCTCGTGCGAATCCGCGGTCGCGCTCATCGGCCGCTTGTCGGGATCGAGCACCTCGAAGCGCACCACGGTGTCCGAACGCAGCAGGGCACCGCGCCAGCGTCGCGGGCGGAAGGCAGCGATCGGGGTCAACGCGATCACGTTCGAGCCCAGCGGCAGGATTGGCCCGTGCGCGGAGAAGTTGTAGGCGGTGCTGCCGGCGGGCGTGGCCACCAGCACGCCGTCGCAGACCAGTTCGTCCAGTCGGGCGCGGTCGTTGAGGTGGATGCGCAGGTGCGCGGCCTGGCGCGTCTGCCGCAGCAGCGAGACCTCGTTGTAGGCGAGCGACGTCACGAACGCGCCCGATTCGGTCACCGCGTTCATTTCCAGCGGATGCAGGTGGGCCGGATGCGCGGCGGCGATGCGCGCCAGCAGGCCGTCGCGCTCGTAGTGGTTCATCAGGAAGCCGACGGTCCCGAGCTTCATGCCGTACACCGGCACCCCACGCGGGCCGTAGCGATGCAAGGTGCGGAGCATGAAACCGTCGCCGCCGAGGGCGCAGAGCACGTCGGCGCTTTCGGGATCGTGGTGGCCGTGCACGGCCTGAAGCTCGGCCAGCGCGACCTGCGACTCGGGCGTACGGCTGGCGAGGAAGGCGATGCGGGGCGTCGTGGTCATGGCGGCTCCGTGCTGTGCACGGAGAATACCAACCCGACGCGTCGCGCGGGATCTTCTTGCACGAACCTGCGCACCCGCCCATCGCATGCGATGGGCAGCCCGGATGAAATCCGGGGGCTCTCCCGGATTTTCATCCGGGCTACGACAGCCGCGACCCTCCCGCTGCCAGGAGGGTTTCGCCATGCCTGGCTTCAGCCGCGAGAAGCCAGCTGCGACAGGCGTTGCACGGCGACCGAGGCGGTCGGGTAGTCCAGCGTCTTCTGCGCAGCGAGCTCGGCGAGCATCGACAGGGTGAAGCGCAGCGAGGCGTCGTCGCGTTCCACCCAGGCCTTGACCTTGGCGTCGGCGGTCGCGCCGGGCATCGTCAGCGCCTGGTCGACCAGCACGCGCTGGTGGTGCGCCAGCTCGTCTCGCAGCACGCCGCGCGCGACCGCGTGCCAGCGGCCGTCGACCTTGAGCGCGTCCAGCTGCGAGCTCAGCCATGGCAGGTTGAGCACGTCGCCGAGGCGGTAGTACACGCGCGCCACGTCGACCACCTTGAGCTTGCGTTCGCGGGCAATCTCGATGATGTCGGTGCAGGGGCCCAGGTACGGCAGGGCCGCGAGCTGGCCGGCGAGCTCATCGGAAAGGCCCTTGTCCTTCCAGTCGCGCAGGCTGGCCGTGTAAGCGGGGCGCTGCGAGTCGGGCAGGATGCCGGAACCGGCGCGGATGTCGCGGAAGCCGTCGTGGTAGCGCTCCACCGCGGTGGCGATGTCGGGGATCGCACCCGGTCGCGCCAGCAGCCAGCGGGTGAAGGTGCGCTGCAGGTTCCAGATCACCAGCAGGGCGTCGATCTGCACCGACTCGGGCACCTTGCCGTCGAGCGCGTCGATCTGCGACCACAGCGCGCGCGCCTCGAGGGTCTCGCGGGTGATCGTGAAGGCCTTGGCGACCTCGCCTGGCGAGCGGCCGGTGTCCTCCTGCATGCGCAGCATGAAGGTCGCGCCGGCGCGGTTGACGATCGAGTTGGTGACGACGGTGGCGATGATCTCGCGGCGCAGGCGGTGGCGCTGCATGTGCGCCTCGTACTTCTCGCGCAGCGGGCCGGGGAAGTAGCGCACCAGTTCGGCCGAGAGGAACGCGTCCTCGGGCACGTCGGAGTTGAGCAGCTGCTGGAAGATCACGATCTTCGCGTAGGAAAGCAAGATCGAGAGTTCGGGTCGCGTCAGGCCCTGGCCAAGAGCCTTGCGGTCAGCGATCTCGGCGTCGGAGGGCAGGAATTCGATTGCGCGATCGAGCAGGCCCTGCTTCTCCAGCGTGCGGATGAAGTGCTGCTTCGAGCCCAGGCGCGTCAGGCTCATCCGCTCCATCAGGCTCAGCGTCTGGTTCTGGCGGTAGTTGTCGTTGAGCACGAGCTGGCCGACCTCGTCGGTCATCTTCGCCAGCAGGGCGTTACGCTTGGCCTCGGTCAGCTCGGCGCGCTGCACGGCGTCGTTGAGCAGGATCTTGATGTTCACCTCGTGGTCGGAGGTGTCCACGCCGGCGGAGTTGTCGATGAAGTCGGTGTTGAGCAGCACGCCGTGCAGGGCCGCCTCGATGCGGCCGCGCTGGGTGCAGCCGAGGTTGCCGCCCTCGCCCACCATCTTGCAGCGCAGTTCGCGGCCGTTGATGCGCAGGGCGTTGTTGGCGCGGTCGCCGCAGTCGGCGTTCGTCTCGCTGGTCGCCTTCAGGTAGGTGCCGATGCCGCCGTTCCACAGCAGGTCGACCGGCGCCTTGAGGATGGCCGACATCAGTTCGGCCGGGGTCATCTGTTCGACGCCTTCGGCGATGTCCAGTGCCTCGCGCACCTGCGGGGTGATCTTGATCGACTTGGCGCTGCGGGGGTGGATGCCGCCGCCTTCGCTGATCAGCGACTTGTCGTAATCCTCCCAGGACGAGCGCGGCAGCTTGAACATGCGCTCGCGCTCGATGAAGGACTTCTCCGATTCCGGATTCGGATCGAGGAAGATGTGGCGGTGGTCGAACGCCGCCAGCAGGCGGATGTGTCGGGACAGCAGCATGCCGTTGCCGAACACGTCGCCGGACATGTCGCCGATGCCCACGCAGGTGAAGTCCTCGCTCTGGCAGTCGCGACCCATCGAGCGGAAATGGCGCTTGACCGATTCCCACGCGCCCTTGGCGGTGATGCCCATCGCCTTGTGGTCGTAGCCGACCGAGCCGCCGGAGGCGAAGGCGTCGCCCAGCCAGAAGCCGTGCTCGGCGCTGACGCCGTTGGCGATGTCGGAGAACGTGGCGGTGCCCTTGTCGGCAGCGACCACGAGGTAGGGATCGTCGCCATCGTGGCGGATCACCGACTTCGGCGGCACCGTCTTGCCTTCGACGAGGTTGTCGGTGATGTCGAGCAGGCCGTTGATGAACAGCTTGTAGCAGGCGATGCCCTCGGCGAGCTGGGCGTCGCGGTCCGGGGTCGCCGGCGGACGCTTCACGTAGAAACCGCCCTTCGAGCCCACCGGCACGATCACGGTGTTCTTCACCATCTGCGCCTTGACCAGGCCCAGCACCTCGGTGCGGAAGTCCTCGCGGCGGTCCGACCAGCGCAGGCCGCCGCGCGCGACCGGTCCGAAGCGCAGGTGCACGCCCTCGATGCGCGGCGCGTAGACGAAGATCTCGCGGTACGGGCGCGGCTTGGGCAGGTCGGGGACCTTCGAGCCATCGAACTTGTAGCTGATGTACTCGCGCGGCTTGCCGTCGTGCAGCTGGAAGTAGCTGGTGCGCAGGGTGGCGTTGATGGCGCCGATGTAGGCGCGCAGGATGCGGTCCTCGTCGAGGCTGGCGACGTTCTCCAGCAGCAGCGCCAGGCCGTCGTTGCAGGCGTCGATCTGGGCGTCGCGATCGAGCGCGCGCGCGTAGGCGATCTCCTCGGTCAGCGTGCTGGCGGCGTGCTTCAGCAACGGCGGCGTGATCGCCTCGAGCTCGTAGCGCAGCGCCTGGCGCATCGCCTCGTCGTGGCTGCCGGTGCCGTCCTTGCCCGAGCTGTGCGCCGGATCGAAGCGCGACTCGAACAATTCGACCAGCAGGCGCGCGATCAGCGGATAGCGGTTGAGCGTGGTCTCCATGTAGGCCTGCGAGAACGGCACGCCGGTCTGCAGGAGGTACTTGCAGTAGCCGCGCAGCATCGAGACCTGGCGCCAGGTCAGGCGCGCTACCAGCAACAGCCGGTTGAAGCCGTCGCTCTCGGCGGCGCCGGACCAGATGTGCTCGAAGGCGTCCTCGAAGGACCGGCTCACCGCGGTGATGTCGACGTCGACCGCGCTGCGCACTTCGAAATCCTGGATGTGGACGGTCTTCTCGCCGCCGATGGCGGCGCCGTCCAGCTCGATCTCGTAGGGGTGCTCGGAGAGCACGCGCAGGCCCATGTTCTCCATCATCGGCAGCGCGTCCGAAAGATGGATCGCGTCGCCCGCACGCATCAGCTTGAAGCGCAGCGAGGCCGGATCCGAGGGATCGCGGTACAGGCGCTGCTCGAGGTCGTTCGGGCCCTTGAGGCGCGCGATCTGGCGCAGGTCGGCGACCACGCCGGCCGGCGTCACCGCATCGACGTAACCGACCGGCAGGGCCGGGATCCAACGCGCTGCGATCCGCGCGCCCTCGTCGTCACCGTGCGCGGCAACCAGCTGGTCGCGCAGTTCGTCGCGCCAGTCGCGGACGATCGCGGCCATCTTCGCGTCGAGCGCGGCCACATCCGGTTCGGCGTGCTCGCCCGGCTTCGGCCGCACGATCATGTGGATCTGCGCCAGCGAGGACTCGCCGACCAGGATGGTGGTGTCGACGCGTTCGCCGTGGAGCGCCTCGGTCAGCACTTCCTCGATCCGCTCGCGCACGTAGTTGTTGAAGCGGTCGCGCGGGATGTAGGCCAGCGCGGAGAAGAAGCGGCCGTAGCGGTCGCGGCGCAGGAACAGCTTGCTGCGGCCGCGGTCCTGCAGGCCGAGGATGCCCATGCTGGTGGCCAGCAACTGCTCGGAGCCGGCCTGGAACAGCTCGTCGCGCGGCAGGGTCTCGAGGATGTGGCGCAGCGCCTTGCCGTTGTGGCTGCTGGGGCCGAAGCCCGAACGGTTCATCACCCGCTCGTAGCGGTCGCGCACCACCGGGATGTCCCAGGGGCGGCGGCTGTAGGCGCTGGAGGTGTACAGGCCGATGAAGCGCTGCTCGATCACCGCCTTGCCCTGGTCGTCGTACACCAGCACGCTGATGTAGTCCATGTAGCCGTCGCGGTGGACGGTGGCGCGCGAATTGGTCTTGGTGAGGATCAGCGGGTGCGCGGCGCCGCCGGGCTGGTTGGCCGCCAGCGCGGCCGCGGGACGCGGCCTGGCCTCGCGCATGTCGCCGCGGAGGATGCCCATGCCACTGCCCTCGACCGCGACCAGCACGTCGCTCTTGCCCTGCTTGACGACCTTGTATTCGCGGTAGCCGAGGAAGGTGAAGTGGTCGTCGGCCGCCCAGCGCAGGAAGGCGCGGATCTCGCTGCGGCGGTGCTCGTCGACCGGCAGCGGGCGCATCGGCAGTTCGTCGGCGATCTGCACCATCTTGCTGCGCATCGACGACCAGTCCTCGACGCTGGCGCGCACGTCGGCCAGCACCGACAGCACCCGGGCCTGCATCGCCTTGAGCGCCTCGGCGTCGGCGATCCGCTCGACTTCCAGGTGGATGATCGACTCGGGCTTGCCCTCGCCCACGCCGGTGAGCTTGCCGCGGCCATCGCGCGTCACCGAGGGAACCGGGTGCATCAGCATCGACACCGTCATGCCGGCGCGCGTCATCGCCAGGCTGACGCTGTCCACGAGGAAGGGCATGTCGTCGTTGACGATCTCGATCGCGGTGTGCGGCGAGGACCAGCCGTCCTTCTTCGCATCGGGGTTGAACACACGGACGACCGGGGTACGCGGCTTGCGCGCCTGCAGCAATTCGTAGAGGCCCTTCGCGATCGCCAGCCAGTCGGCGGAGGCGCGGGCGGCGAGGTCGTCTGCCGAGACACGATCGAACAGGCGCTCGCAGAAGCGGACGTAGCTCGCATCCCTGCCCGATGCGCCACGCTTGATCGCGGCAAGCAGATCGGCGGGATTGGCCGGCGCCGAGGCCGCGGGAGCCTCGGCCGCCTTCAGCGCGACGGATTTCGCCCCGGCCTGTTTCGCGGCCACGGATTTCGGGGATGCGGCGGCTTTCGCGGCGGTGCCAGCTTTTGCGGCGGCAGAAGGCTTTTTCACGGTCTTTTTCACGCGGATTCTTCAGGAGCGGGCCAAGCGACCATTTTACCGGCTGGCAAGGACCCGGGGCCAGCAAATCCACGCCCCAGCGTGCCTGCCGGTCGCAAAGGCCGATTCGCGTGCCCGGGCTATACAATCGGGCCATGGGGACCGCCAGCCAGGCCATCGACGGGACACCCGCAAACCAGGGGCCCACCGGCAGGCTGTTCCTGCTGTTCCTCGTGCTGGCCGGCATCCTGGCAACGATCGCCGCTCTGGTCTGGCAGACCACCGAACGGCTGGAAGAGGAAGCCGACTGGGTCACCCACACCCAGGAAGTCGAGACCCGCACCGAGACCGTGCTGGCGACGATGGGCACGGTGCAGTCGGACGCGGTGGTCTACGCCATGAACGGCGCTCCGTCCCGGGCGGCCGATTTCGCCGCCAGCTCGCTGCGGCTCGACGAACAACTGCAGGCGCTGGCCACGCTGGTGTCCGACAATCCGGAACAGCAGGCCCGCGTGCATGCGTTCGGCGATGCCCTGCACGAGCGGCGCGACTTGCTCGCCCGGCTGGTGGCGGCGCGCCAGTCCTCCAACGCACCGCAGGAATTGCCGGACCTGCCGATCAGCCGGGCGCGGTCGATCGGTGAGCAGATCCTGGCGACCGAGGACAGTCTGTTTGCCCAACGGCGCGTCCGCGCGCATGCCTCCGCGGTCACCACGCGGATCCTGACCGTCGTGGCGGCGGCCCTGAGCATCGTCTTCATCGCGCTCGCGTTCTGGCTGATCCGCAGGACGATGCGGCAGCAATCCGAACAGCAGGACAGGACGCTGGAGGCGAACGCCCAGCTCAAGACTGCTCTCGAGGAAGCCAGGCGCCTGGGCGAGAGCATGCAGCAGCTGGCTCATTTCGGTGAACTGCTGCAATCCTGCCGCGACATCGAGGAGGTGCGCCGCGGCGCGCAGCAGATGCTGCCATCCCTGCTGCAGGGACTCGGCGGGCGGCTGGCCCTGCTCAACCCCTCGCAGAACCTGCTGGCGATCGGCGCGCACTGGGGCACGCATGGACTGATCGCCGAATCGGTGTTCCCGCCGGAGGACTGCTGGGCGCTGCGCCGCGGCCAGGCCTACCCGCCGGCCGGCACGGATGCGGCCTTCACCTGCAAGCACGTGCACTTTCCGAACCCGGACTTCCCCGATGCGCGTTACCTGTGCCTGCCGCTGGCGGCGCAGGGCGTGGTCATCGGCGTGCTGACCATCGATGGCATGCGCGCCATCGATGCGCACGCGCGCCAGCTCGCGACCGCCCTGTCCGAGCAGCTCGCCCTGTCGCTGGCCAACATGCGCCTGCAGGACACCCTGCGCGTGCAGTCGATCCGCGATCCGCTGACCGGACTGTTCAACCGCCGCTACCTCGAAGTGTCGATGGAGCGCGAGCTGCTGCGCGCCGCCCGCCGCGACCAGCCGCTGGCGGTGCTGATGCTCGACCTCGACCACTTCAAGCGTTTCAACGACAGCCACGGCCACGACGCCGGCGATGCGCTGCTGGCTCAGTTCGCAGAAGTGCTCAGGCGCAACACCCGCAACGAGGACATCGTCTCGCGTTACGGCGGCGAGGAATTCACCGTGATCCTGCTCGAGGCCGACGAGGAGACCGCGCGCCAGCGGGCCGAGGTGATCCGCACGGCGACCTCGCAGATGAGCGTGTCACACCGCGGCAAGCAACTCGAGCACGTCACCGTGTCGATCGGCTGTGCGGTGTTCCCCCGCGACGGCGAGAAGGCCGATGAACTGCTGCGCCGCGCGGACGTCGCCCTGTATGCCTCCAAGAGGAACGGCCGCAACCGGGTGACGTCGGCACCGGAAGCGACCGACATCCCGGCCGAGTGACGGGGCTTCAGCGCAGCCCGGTTTCGTTGCGGGCGATGACGAGGCGCTGGATCTCCGACGTGCCCTCGTAGATCTCGGTGATCTTCGCGTCGCGGCGACCGTCCAGCGAGCGCCGCCTCAGGCGGCGCGCTGGAGCAAGGGCCAATTCGACTTTCAGCGCAGCCCGGTCTCGTTGCGCGCGATGACGAGGCGCTGGATTTCCGACGTGCCCTCGTAGATCTCGGTGATCTTGGCGTCGCGGAAGTACCGCTCCAGCGGCATCTCCTTGGAATAGCCCATGCCGCCGTGGATCTGCACGGCCTGGTGGGTGATCCACATCGCCGCCTCGGAGGCGGTGAGCTTGGCGATCGCCGCCTCGTTCGAGAAGCGCGCGCCGCCCTTCTCGAAGCGGCCCTTCTGCCAGGCCGCTCGCAGGGTCAGCAGGGTCGCCGCGTCGAGCTTGCACTTCATGTCGGCGATCTTGGCCTGGGTCATCTGGAAGGTGCCGATCGGCACGCCGAAAGCCTTGCGGTCGCGCACGTACTCGAGCGTGCGCTCATAGGCCGCGCGGGCAATGCCGATCGCCTGCGAGGCGATGCCGATGCGGCCGGCATCGAGCACGCCCATCGCGATCTTGAAGCCGTCGCCCTCGTGGCCGAGCACGTCGTCGGGACCGACGCGGTAGTCCTGGAACTCGATCTCGCACGTCGCCGAGGCGCGGATGCCGAGCTTGGGCTCGGTCTTGCCGCGGTGGAAGCCGGGTTTCGTGGTGTCGATCAGGAAGGCGGTGATGCCGTGCGAGCGCTTGGAGGCGTCGCTCATCGCGAACAGCACGATGTACTTGGCGACCGGACCGGAGGTGATCCAGCTCTTCTTGCCGTTGATGACGAAGCTGCCGTCCTCCTGCTTGGCCGCCTTGCAGCGCATCGCGGTGGCGTCGGAGCCCGACTGCGGCTCGGTCAGCGCGAAGGCGCCGATCTCGCGGCCCTCGGCGATCGCGCGCACGTACTTCTGCTTCTGCTCCTCGTTGCCGAACTTGAGGATGCCGTTGCAGAACAGCGAGTTGTTGACCGAGACGATGGTCGAGTGCGCGGCGTCGGCCGCGGCGATCTCGATCATCGCCAGCACGTAGGCGATCGGGTCCATGCCGGCGCCGCCGTATTCGTGCGGCACCTCGATGCCCATCAGGCCGTTCTCGCCCAGGGTGCGGATGTTCTCCAGCGGGAACTCGCCGGTCTGGTCGTGGTGCTCGGCGGAGGGCGCGATCTTCTCCTGCGCGATCCGGCGCGCCACGTCCTGGATCATCAACTGCTCTTCGGTGAACTGGAAATCCATGGCCTGCCTCGGTCGATGCGCGGGAGAACGAAGATGCGCATTGTAAGCGACGCCGACGCCCGGGGTCAGGCCGGACCGCCGGCCATCCGAGGCTCACTTCTCGTAGAAGTAGTAGCAGCCGACCAGGGTGGTGGAGGCGCGGCCGTCGTCGCCGGTCATCAGCACGGCGGATTTCTTCTCGGCGATCTTGTATTCGCAGCTCTTCATGCCATCGCCGGTCTCGCAGCGAATGGCGTGCCCGAGCTGCTTCTCGAAGGCCGCTCGCACCTTGTCCGCGTGGCCTTCCACCAGCACGGAGAAGCCCACCGCCATGCCGACCGATTGCGGGAACATCTGCGCGACCGGGAAGCCGAGCACGCGGATCGGCCCCTTCGGGAGGACCGCGCCCTGCTCGCCCGGCGTGAAGCGGGTCTGGATGAGCTGGACGAAAGGCGCCGCCTTGGCGGCATCGTCCTTCCACTCGAACCACGAATCGCGGCAGGTCGCCAGGCGCAGCAGGATCGGGTCGTCCGCGGCGACTGCCGGCGTGGCGGCGATCGCTGGCGAAGCGATGCAGGCCAGTCCGGCGAGGGCGAAAGCGGCCATGGATCGGTTCATCGCGGCTCTCCGGATCGGGCGGGCGGTCGATCCATCCAACGCGGAATCCGGCCGGGAAAGGGCAGCGCAGCCCGGAATCCAGCGATATGCAGCCTGACGGGCGCTGCTCGTTGCCTTGACGCAAGGCCCGGCGCGGCCTAACCTTGTTATATCTCTAAATCGCGATACAAGGATATTTATGCACCTGGAGGATTGGTCCTCCTGCCTGCGGGTGCTGGCCGACCCCACGCGCGTGCGCCTGCTCGCCCTGCTCGAGCGTGAGGAACTGACCGTCGCCGAGCTGTCGGCGATCACCGGCCTGGCGCAGCCGCGCGTCTCCACCCATCTGGCACGGCTGAAGGATGCCGCAATGGTGCGCGACCGCCGCTCGGGCGTGTCGGCTTACTACCGCTTCGGCGACGACCTCGACGGCGCCGAGGCCGCGCTGTGGCGCGCGTTGCGCGAGGGCACCGACGATCCCCTGCTGCGCCAGGACGCCGAGCGCCTGCCCGCCGTGCTGGCGATGCGCGCCTCCGACCAGAACTGGGCCGACTCGGTCGCCGGCGACATGGAGCGCCACTACTCGCCCGGCCGCACCTGGGAGACGATGGCGCGCGCCACCCTGCCCCTGCTGGCGCCCGGCGACGTGATCGACGTGGCCTCCGGCGACGGCGCGCTTGCCGAACTGCTGTCGCCGCATGCGAGGAGCTATGTCTGCGTCGACGCCAGCGAGCGCGTCGCCGCCGCCGCGCGCGAGCGCCTGAGGCCGCAGCGCAACGTACGGGTCCTGGTCGGCGACATGCACGCGCTCGACCTGCCCGACGCCAGCTTCGACCTCGCCCTGATGATGCAGTCGCTCGCGTGGTCCGACCGCCCCGCCGTCGCGCTGGCGGAAACCGCGCGCGTGCTTCGCCCCGGCGGCAGGCTGGTGGTAACCGCGATCGCGCGCCACGAGCACCGCGACGTCGTCGACCCCTACGGCCATGCCAACCTCGGCTTCACCGCCAAGGAGCTGGCGAAGATGGCCGAGAAGGCGAAGCTGCGCGTGGCCTCGTGCGAACCCGTCATGCGCGAGAAGCGCCCGCCCCATTTCGAAGTGCTCGTCCTGCACGCGCTGAAGATGAAGCCATGAGCCAGCCACTGCCCTGGAAGAACCCCGCCCGCGTCGCCCGCCTCGAAGCGGACCTGGCGCAGCGCATCCTGATCATCGACGGCGCGATGGGCACCATGATCCAGCGCCATGAGCTGCAGGAGTCCGATTTCCGTGGCGAGCGTTTCGCCGAAGGACGCGATGCGTTGCACGACTACGGGAGCGCGCTACCGCCGCCGCAGGATTTCCGCGGCAACAACGACCTGCTGACGCTGACCCGACCCGATGTCATAGCCGGCATCCACGACGCCTACCTCGAGGCCGGCGCGGACTTCCTCGAAACCAACACCTTCAACAGCACCTCGACCAGCCAGGCCGACTACGGCCTGCAGCACCTCGCCCGCGAACTCAACCGCGAGGGAGCGAAGCTTGCGCGCGCGTGCTGCGATGCCGCCGAAGCGAAGGATCCGTCGAAGTGGCGCTACGTCATCGGCGTACTAGGCCCGACCAGCCGCACCGCCTCGATCAGCCCCGACGTCAACGATCCGGGTTTCCGCAACATCGACTTCGACACCCTCGCGGCCGCCTATCGCGAAGCCGCCGACGGCCTGATCGAGGGCGGCGCCGACGTCATCATGGTCGAGACCGTGTTCGACACGCTCAACGCCAAGGCGGCCCTGTTCGCGGTCGACGACGCCTTCGCCGCGGCGGGCTGCCGGCTGCCGGTGATGGTGTCGGGCACGATCACCGACAAGTCCGGCCGCACACTGTCCGGGCAGACCGCCGATGCCTTCTGGTACTCGCTTCGGCACGCGCGACCGCTGGCGATCGGCCTGAACTGCGCGCTCGGCGCGAAGGACCTGCGCGCGCACGTGGACATGCTCGCGGAAGTCGCCGAATGCCACGTCAGCACGCACCCGAACGCCGGCCTGCCGAACGCGTTCGGCGGCTACGACGAGACGCCCGAGGACATGGCCGGCACCTTGCACGAGTTCGCCACGTCCGGCCTGCTGAACATCGTCGGCGGCTGCTGCGGCACCACGCCCGAACACATCCACGCGATCGCGCAGGCGGTGGCGAAGCTGCCGCCGCGTGCGTTGCCGGAGGCCGGCGACGAGGCGATCGCGGCATGAGCAACTGGCACTACACCCGCCTGGCCGGCCTGGAACCGCTGGTCATCACCCCGGAAACGAACTTCGTCAACGTCGGCGAACGCACCAACGTCACTGGTTCGGCGCAGTTCCGCAAGCTGATCGCCGAGAACCGCTACGACCAGGCCGTCGTCGTCGCCCGCCAGCAGGTCGAGAGCGGCGCGCAGGTGATCGACGTCAACATGGACGAGGGCATGCTCGATTCCGAGCAGGCCATGGTCACCTTCCTGCGCCTGATCGCGGCCGAGCCCGACATCGCGCGCGTGCCGGTGATGGTGGACTCCTCCAAGTTCAGCGTGATCGAGGCCGGGCTGAAGTGCCTGCAGGGCAAGGGCATCGTCAACTCGATCTCGATGAAGGAAGGCGAGGCCGAGTTCCTGCGCCAGGCGCGGCTCGTGCGGCGCTACGGCCACGCCGTGGTCGTCATGGCCTTCGACGAACAGGGCCAGGCCGACACCGCCGCGCGCAAGGTCGAGATCTGCTCGCGCGCCTACAAGCTGCTGACCGAGGAAGCCGGGTTCGATCCCGAGGACATCATCTTCGACCCGAACATCTTCGCGATCGCCACCGGCATCGAGGACCATAATAACTATGCCGTCGATTTCATAGAGGGTGCCCGCGAGCTCAAGCGACGCTTCCCGCGCTCGCACATCTCCGGCGGCGTATCCAACGTCTCCTTCGCCTTCCGCGGCAACAACGCCGTGCGCGAGGCGATCCACGCCGTGTTCCTCTACCACGCGATCCGCGCCGGCATGGACATGGGCATCGTCAACGCCGGCGCGCTGCCGATCTACGACGACCTGAATCCGGAATTGCGCGAACACGTCGAGGACGTCGTGCTCAACCGCCGCCCCGACGCGACCGAACGACTGCTCACCCTCGCCGAGCGCTTCCGTGCCAAGAAGGGTGAGGTCAAGGTCGAGGAACTCGCATGGCGCAGCCTGCCGATCGACCAGCGCCTGAGCCACGCCCTCGTGCACGGCCTGGATGCATTCGTGGTCGAGGACACCGAGGAGGCGCGCATCCGCTCCACCCGCCCGCTCGACGTGATCGAAGGCCCCCTGATGGACGGCATGAACGTCGTCGGCGACCTGTTCGGCTCGGGCAAGATGTTCCTGCCGCAGGTGGTGAAGTCCGCGCGGGTGATGAAGAAGGCCGTCGCGCACCTGCTGCCGTTCATCGAGGCCGAGAAGCTGCGCACCGGCGATGTCGGCAAGAACAATGGCACGATCGTGATGGCGACCGTCAAGGGAGACGTCCACGACATCGGCAAGAACATCGTCGGCGTGGTCCTGGCCTGCAACAACTTCGAGGTGGTCGACCTCGGCGTCATGGTGCCCGCGCAGACCATCCTCGACCGCGCCCGCGAGGTGAACGCGCACATGATCGGCCTGTCGGGCCTGATCACGCCGTCGCTGGAGGAGATGGGCCATGTCGCCCGCGAGATGCAGCGCCAGGGCCTGCAGATCCCGCTGCTGATCGGTGGCGCGACGACCTCGCGCGCGCATACGGCGCTGAAGATCGCGCCGCATTACAAGGCTGCGCCCGCGGTGTGGGTCAAGGACGCCTCGCGCGCGGTCGGCGTGGCGCAGTCGCTGGTCAGCCCCGACCTGCGGCCCGGCTTCGTGGCGGCGAACGAGACCGACTACGAGGCGATCCGCGAGCGCCACAAGGACCGCAGCAACGCCAAGCGCCTCGCCCCGCTGGCGCATGCGCGGGCGCAGCGCTTCGACGGCGACTGGGCGAACTACGTCCCGCCGGCGCCGGACAAGCCCGGCCTGCACGTGTTCGACGACGTGCCGCTGCAGGCGCTGCGCGAGATCATCGACTGGACGCCATTCTTCCAGAGCTGGGAGCTGTCGGGGCGCTATCCGCAGATCCTCGACGACGCCGTGGTCGGCGCGCAGGCGCGGTCGCTGTTCGCCGACGCCCAGAAGATGCTCGACCGCATCATCGCGGAGAAGTGGCTCACGGCGAAGGCCGTCGTCGGACTCTGGCCTGCGAACTCGGTGGGCGACGACGTCGAGCTGTACGACCCTGCGGCGATCGGTTCGCCCTTCGAGACCCTGCGCTTCCTGCGCCAGCAAGCCGAGAAACCCGCCGACCGCCCCGACTTCTGCCTCGCCGACTTCGTCGCGCCGAAGGACAGCGGCGTGCGCGACTGGATCGGCGCCTTCGCTGTCACCGCGGGGCTCGGCATCGACCCGCACGTGAAGGCTTTCGAGGCCCAGTTCGACGACTACTCGGCGATCCTGCTCAAGGCCCTCGCCGATCGCCTCGCCGAGGCGCTGGCCGAATACATGCACCGCGTCGTCCGCACCGACCTGTGGGGTTACGCGCCCGACGAGGCGCTGCCGAACGAGGCGCTGATCGACGAGGGCTACCGCGGCATCCGCCCCGCCCCGGGCTACCCGGCCTGCCCCGACCACAGCGAGAAGACGATCCTGTTCGAACTGCTGGGCGCGCGCGCCAACGCCGGCATGGAGCTCACCAGCGGTTTCGCGATGACCCCGGCCGCGGCCGTGTCCGGCTACTACTTCGCGCATCCGCGCAGCCAGTACTTCGTGGTCGGCAAGCTATCGAAGGAACAGGTCGAGGACTATGCGAAGCGCAAGGGAGTCAACGTGGCCCTGGCCGAGCGCTGGCTCGCGGCGAACCTGGACTACGATCCCGAGTAGATTCGTTCCCGCCAGTTCCGGGCCCATCGACGGACGCCGACGCAACGACGTAGCTCTGAACCTTCCGAAACACGGGGTGCTTCTCGAAGCTGAGGCAAATCGCTGCCCCGGCGCCTGGGGTCAGGGCCTGCCTACGTTCGCAGCGGTCACAGGAACAAGGCGGTAACCGGGCTTTGCCCATGGCTGGCAACCCGAAGCCCCACGCTGCCCGTGGGCCTTCGGGGCAAAATCAAGGAGGAGACATCCGCCATAGGCGGATGTCGGGGGACATTTGCCCTGAAGACCCACGGGCAGCGTGGGGCCAGCCAGATGGCGGCGAACCACGTGACCGAACAAGCGGCGGTTCGACAGGCTCACCACGAACGGACTTCGCTAGACTCGTCACGAACGAAGGCACGGACCACGGCACATCATGAGCGAGCACCCTTCCGACAATATCGACTTCATCGAGCAGCACGCGGCGCCGGGACGCATCGGTTTGTGCGGCGGCCAGCAGTGGATCAACAAGCTGATCCGCAAGGCGCAGGGGCCGCTGACGGCCGACGGCCACCGCAGCATGTGGTCGCACGCGTTCCTGTTCAGCGAACGCCGCATCGACGGCCACTGGTGGGTGATCGAGTCCGACCTCGACATGCGCACGAAGCACGTACGCTTGGGCGTACAGGAAAACCGGGCCAGCCGCTACTTCGACGGCGCGGAATACCCGAACATCGCGATCCTCGATTTCGGGCTGGACGCGGCGCAGACGCTCAGGGTGCAGAAGGCCGCCCTGGACACGCTGGCCGGACTGACCACCTACTCGCTCAGCGAACTCGTCGGCACCCTGCTCTCCCTGCACAGCCGCCGCCTGCGCGGCAGCGAGAACCTGTTGTCGAAGGAAGGCGCGCTGTACTGCTCGGCCTTCGTGCAGCACTGCTACGGCGCCGTGGGAATCCAGTTCCAGCCGGGCGTGCACGGCAAGAACATCGCCCCGCACGACATCGAAACCTCGCCGGTCCCGCACACGATCCACCGCCTGGTCCGCGACCCGGTGAAGGATCCGGTGCCGAGGACGGGCTACCGGCTGCGCAAAGCGCTGTCGCGATAAGGGCCGAAACGGTGGACTGCGACCGCGTCAGAACACGAACATCCCCACCGCCGCGCCGAACATGATCACGGTCGCTGCGGCGACTACCCAGCGCGAGATCGTCGAGCTCGTCTGGCCTTGCATGATCCGGCGGTCGGTCGCGACCAGGAACAGCGCGACCAGCAGGAACGGCGCCAGCAGGCCGTTGACGATCGCCGACCAGTACAGCGCCTTGATCGGGTCGATCCTGAGCAGGTCCAGCGCCGCGCCGGCCACGGTGGCGACGATGAAGACCGCATAGAACGACACGGCGTTGCGGAATTTCTCGTCCAGGCCGTAGGCCCAGTCGAAGGTTTCGGCGAAGGCATAGGCGGCCGAACCGGCCAGCGTCGGTATCGCCAGCAGGCCGGTGCCGACCAGGCCGATGGTGTAGAGGAGATAGGCGCCATTGCCAGCCAGCGGGCGCAGCGCCTCCGCGGCCTGGCGGGTGGTGCCGATCGAGGTCACGCCGTGCGCGTGCAGGGTGAGCGCGGTCGTCAGGATCACGAAGAACATCACCACGTTCGAGAAGAAGGTGCCGACGCCGATGTCGATGCGGCGGTCGTGCAGTTCCGAATCGGTGGCGCCCTTGCGGCTGATCAGCAGCAGGCGGCCCTTCGCCTTTTCCTCCTCGACCTCCTGCCCGGCCTGCCAGAAGAACAGGTAGGGGCTGATCGTGGTGCCGAGGATTGCGACCAGCGCGCCCCAGGCGGCACCGCCTCTCGGCAGCGACGGCAGGACAGTGGCTTTCAGCACCGCAGGCCAGTCAGAAGTCACGAGGAACGCTGCGAAGACATACGCCGCCAGCGCCAGCGCGAGCCACTTCAGGACACCGGCGATCTGGTGGTAGCGCAATCGCACGGTCGCCAGGCTGATGCCCAGGCCGAACACCCAGACCCACACCTGCGAGGGGCCGGCGCCCAGCATCTGCGCGGCTTCCGCCATGCCGGAAAGGTCGGAGGCGATGTTGATGACGTTCGCCACCAGCAGGGCCACCGCGATCAGGGCCACCACCCAGCGCGGGAACTTCTCGCGCAGCGCGCCCGCCAGTCCCATGCCGGTGACCATGCCCACGCGCGCGCACATCATCTGCACGCAGCCCATCAGCGGCCAGGTGAACCACGCGGCCCAGAGGAAACCGGTGCCGAACTGCGCGCCGACCACCGAATAGGTGGCGATCCCGGAAGGATCGTCGTCGGCCGCACCGGTGGTGACGCCCGGCCCGAGCGCCTTGAAGAAGTCGCCTGCCTTCGCGCGCCAGCGCGAGAGCATCACCACACCATGTCGTCCGGCACCGCGTACTTCGGGTCGGCGTAGGGATCGTCGGTGGCCGGCGCGTCGGGATCGATCAGCAGGGCGAGCAGGCTCGGCAGCAGGGCCTGCACTTCGCGCGCGAGCGCGGAGTCGACCAGCAGGTAGCGGCCGTCGAGCTGCACCACGCCCAACTCGCCGGCGTTGAGCGCCTTGAGCTGGGTCTCGTTGACGTGCACGCGGCGGATCTTGCCGTTGTAGTCGAAGTGGCGCGTGAGCTCGGCCGCGGCGTCGTTGAGCGCCTTGTCCTTCAGCAGTTCGGCGACCTTCGACTTCGCTTCGCGCTTGATGCGCGCGGCCTCCTGCTTGAGCCGCTCGGCCTCGATGCGCTCGTCTTTCTCCCGCTGCGCACGCAGGGCATAGGCCTTGCCGAGGTCCATCTCCTCGCGCGTGCGCGGCGGACGAATCTGCGGCCTGGGGTGACGCGGATGCCCGGCTTGGCTCTCCGCCTGCCGCGCAGGTTCCCGTCCGGGCGCACCAGCCGGCCTCTGCTGCGGCTTTCCATGCGGTGGCCTGCCATGCTGCGGTCTGGCTTGCTGCGGCTTGGCGGGTTCGGCCCTGGGCGCCGGCTTGAAACCCAGGCCCAGCAGCAGGTCCTTCATCGAATTCGTCATGCCCGGTTTCCGGCAGGTGTTGCGGTGTTCATCGGCAACGAAGGTTTCGCGCGGTTCAATAGTGCGGCGGCGGCGGATCGACCTGCGAATCGCCCGGAATCAGGCTGCGCAGTTCGCCGAGGTCCGACAGCAGGTTCTCGATCCGCAGGCGGTCGCGCACCGATTCCATCCGCGCGTCCGCCAGTGCGTCGCTCATCTCGATCAGGCTGCGCTCGATGAAGGCGATGCGCGATTCCAGGTCGACCAGGCGCTCCATGACTTCGCTCGCGGGGCCGTTCATCGGCCAGCCACCGATCGGCCTCGGCCGATGCCGTAGTAGGCCAGTCCGGCCGCTTCCACCTCAACGGGATCGTAGATGTTGCGGCCGTCGAACACGACTTTTGCGCGCAGCTTCCCGGCGAGGTCGGCGAAGCGCGGATTCCAGAACGCCTTCCATTCGGTGACGACGATCAGGGCGTCGGCGCCTTCCAGTGCCTCGTTCGCTGTCGCGCACAACGCCAGGTCGTCGCGTTCCCCGAAGATGCGGCGGGCCTCGTCCATCGCTTCCGGGTCGTAGGCGCGAACGCTCGCCCCCGCCTTCCAGAGCAGCTCCAGCAGGGTGCGGCTCGAGGCCTCGCGCATGTCGTCGGTGTTGGGCTTGAACGCCAGCCCCCACAGCGCGAAGCGGCGGCCTTGCAGGTCGCCATCGAAGTGTTTCTGCAGCAGCTCGAACAGGCGCGCCTTCTGGGCCTGGTTCACGCGCTCGACGGCGTCGAGGATGCGCGCCTGGTAGCCATACTGGCGCGCGGTGCGCTCCAGCGCCTGCACGTCCTTCGGGAAGCACGAGCCGCCATAGCCGGCGCCCGGATAGATGAAGGCATAGCCGATGCGCGGGTCCGAGCCGATGCCGTGGCGCACCATCTCGATGTCGGCGCCGACGCGCTCGGCAATGTTCGCCATCTCGTTCATGAAGGAGATCTTGGTCGCCAGCATCGCGTTGGCGGCGTACTTGGTCAGCTCCGCCGAACGCATGTCCATGATCACAAGGCGCTCGTGGTTGCGGTTGAACGGCGCGTACAGGCGCTTCATCTGCTCGATCGCGCGCGGCGAATCGGTACCGATGACGATGCGGTCGGGGCGCATGCAATCCTTGACCGCGTCGCCCTCTTTCAGGAACTCAGGATTGGACACGACCTCGAATGCGATCGCCTCGCTGCGCGCGGCCAGCTCGCCGGCGATCGCTTCGCGCACGCGGTCGCCGGTACCGACTGGCACGGTGGACTTGTCGACCACGACCTTGCTGCGGTCGAGGTGGCGGCCGATCGTGCGCGCCACCTCCAGCACGTGTCGCAGGTCGGCGCTGCCGTCCTCGTCGGGCGGCGTGCCGACGGCGATGAACAGGATGTCGCCGTGGGCGATGCCCTGGGCCGCGTCGGTCGAGAAGCGCAACCGGCCGGCGAGCTGGTTCTGCCTGACGAGGTCTTCCAGTCCCGGTTCGTAAATCGGCACCACGCCGTGGCGCAGGCCTTCGATCTTGGCGGCGTCGATGTCCAGGCACATCACGTCGTGCCCCACCTCGGCCAGGCAGGCGCCGGTCACGAGGCCGACATATCCGGTACCGAACAGCGTCACGCGCATCGCATTCTCCAGGGCCGCCGTCCGGCGTTGCGGACGTGCGTGCCCATTTCATCATCCAACGGAGGCCGTCGCCTGCCGCGCCGGCTTACTTACCGATCGACACCAGCTCGACTTCGAACTTCAGCAGCGCATTCGGACCACCCGGGCCGCCCGGATCGGCGCCGTAGCCCAGCTTCGCCGGAACCCACAGCACGTACTTGCTGCCGACGTTCATCATCTGCAGGGCTTCGGTCCATCCCGGGATGACGCCGCCCACGGTGAAGGAACTCGGGCCGCCGTGCTTGGCGGAACTGTCGAACTCGCTGCCATCGAGCAGGGTGCCACGATAGTTGACCGTCACGTTGTCGGTCGCCTTCGCTTTCGGTCCGGTGCCCTGTTTCTCGACCATGTACTGCAGGCCGGAAGCGGTGGTCTTCACGCCCGGCTTCTTCGCGTTGGCGGCAAGGAAGGCGTTGCCATCGGCGAGGTTCTTCTGGCCGGCCGCCTGGGCCTGCGCCTGCTTCTTGGCCTGCATCTTCTTGCCGAACGCCTCCAGCTGCGCCTGGGCCCCGGGGACCGTGAGCTCGGTGGGGCCGTGCGAGGCCATCGCGTTGAAACCGCGAATCACGACGTCCTCGTCCATGTCGGCCTTCAGCGATTCGATCAGCTGCGCCAGTCCGCTGCCGGAACTCATGCCGATCGCGTAGCTGAGCTTGTGCTTGTCGGCGGCGGAAGCGGTCGACGCCGGCGCAGGTTTTTTGGCCTGCGCAGCGGCCTGGCGCGCCTGCATGACCTTCTGGAAGGACTGCATCTGCTGCTGCGCATCGGCTACCGTCATTTCCGTCTGGCCATGGACGAGCATGGCGTTGATCGCCTTCAGGACGACGGACTGGTCCACATCGTTCTTGAGCGGTTCCATCATCTTGCCGAAATCGTTGCCGAACTTCATGCCCATGGCATAGCTGAGCTTCTGCCGGTCGTTGGCCAGCGTGGAATGCGCAACGGGCGAATTCTGGGACGCGGGGGCCTTGGCAGGGGGCGCGGCATGCACCGCGGGAAAAGCGACGAGCAGGGCAACGGCAACCGGCGCTATCAGGCGCAGACGGGACATCATGTGGACAACTCCTGGAATGGACGAGAAGGCAATCGCACGGCATCGTCGCGGCGCCCGGAACGCGTATTGTCGCGGTGAACGCCAGCAGCGGCAATGGCAGGCTGTGAGACCCGCCGGTGCCGCTTCAGGTTCCCGTGGCGGCGCGCGCGCGGCATGATGGACAGGTACCGATGCGATTGGGCCAGGCGAAGGGGGGCGGGAGTGGAAACGCTGGACGAACTGGAACTTGCGCGCAGCCGCCATCCGCAGGCATTCGCTCCGGGATCGGATGGGGAGAAGGCCGCGCTCGACCGCTTCACCCATTTCTTCGGCGACTTCGAGGCCGACCGCGTCGCCCGCCTGCTCGATGCGACCTACGCGCCCGACGTGTACTTCAACGACAGCCTGAAGACCGTCCGCGGTTCGGCCACGCTGGCGCACTACCTGCAGGAAAGCGCCGCCAGCGTTGAGGATTGCAAGGTCGCGATCCAGGACATCACCCGCACCTCGCAGGGCGAATACCTGGTGCGCTGGACGATGACGATCCGCTTCCGCAAGTTCGCCAAGGGGCAGGACACCCGCACGGTGGGCATCACCCACTTGCGCTTTTCCGCCGACGGCCGCGTGGCCTACCACCAGGACTACTGGGATTCGGCACAGGGCCTGTACGAGCACATTCCCCTGCTCGGCGCCGCCATCCGCGCCATCCGCCGACGCGTCTGAAGGCCGGCTTTCCGCTGTTCCTGGCCGTTTCCGGGCCATTTTCGGACCCGGGAAGCGGACCCCTGCCATTGGTTGGGCAAAAAAACCTCATCGGGTTGTTGACATGGCAAATTCTGGTGTTATAGTTCACTACAACACCTAACACATAGCTCACCTCGGAGAGCGCCATGTACAGCAAGACCCGGAACTCGTTGACTGCGCTGGTCGCCGCCTCGTTGTTCCTTGCCTCAGGCTGGATGTTCGGCCACCCGGTGCAGGCCACCGCGATGGCCGGCAGCGCCGGATCGCTGCAGTCCCCCGCCGACGAAGGGCGCATCAACATCGGCCAGGCCATCCTCCACGGCCACCGTGGCACGCGCATGAGCCTGGCGATGCCCTTCTACTCGTTCTCGCTGACGACGTCCGAACGTCGGGCCGATTGATGGACATGCCGACATGACTGTTACCTGGAACGACAACGCGCCGATCTACCGGCAACTCAAGGAACGCATCGTGGTGATGATGCTCGACGGGCTTTCCAGCACATTGGGATCCTAAGCTTAGAATTCCACGTGGACAAGTTGTCGCG